>Ga0172382_10001142_pt1 | contig 48238 bp, 45 predicted proteins | sample Leawel138RmetaG_FD_122245 | JGI IMG/M metagenome (GOLD analysis project Ga0172382, IMG submission 122245) | Leachate microbial communities from a municipal landfill in Southern Ontario, Canada - Leachate well 138R metaG | ecosystem: Engineered > Solid waste > Landfill > Unclassified | place... | reverse complement strand
CGGGTCCCTGTCGGTCACGCGGCCCTTCCTCGGCCACTTCCTGCGCACTCCCGATGAGCGGGCGTGGCGGTTCGGTGAGCTGTTCGACGCGATCTCGCGGGGTGACCTCGACGTGCGCATCGGCGCCCGGTTCCCCCTCGCCGATGCTGCCGACGCGCACCGCGCGCTTGAGGGGCGTGCCACGACCGGCAAGGTGCTGCTCATTCCATAGTCGGCGCCACAGCCGGCGGTCGACGCTGCAGCCCTCAGCGGTGGTTGGCGCGGTACAGATCGCTCATGGCGTCCGCGAGCGCCCGGGTGCGCTCCACCCCGAGCACATCGATGACGTAGCTGCGATTCGACTCGGCGACGAAAGTGGTCAGTTTCGCGGCGAGCTCGGCCCCGATCTTGGTTAGTTGGAGGTAGATCACCCGTCGATCTTCACTGCAACCGGAGCGCTCCGCCAGCCCGCGAGCCACGAGCTTGTCCGCGATCTTCGTGAACCCGCCCGTCGAGAACGCCGCGGCTTTCGACAGTGCGCTCAGTCGTGCCCGGTGCTCGGGGCGGCGGTGCAGGGTCAACAGGGTTTCGGCCTCGGCGTCGCTGAGGTCGAACTCTGCGCGCGTCCGTTCCTGCAGCAGCCGGTTCGTGAAGTGGAAGCCGCGAATGATTCGCCCCCAGAGTTCGACGGCCGTGTCGTCGTCGACCTCACCGCTGAAGGTGCCCGCCGCGGGGTGCGGGTTGCTGTCAGCGTTGACGGTGGCTTGAGCCCCCGTACCTTTCGGGGCGTGTGGTGTGCCTGACATGTGACCTCCTGCTGTGCTGCACGGGCATTCGGTGAGGGAGGGGCCAGGCTGCGGCGTGGCTGCGTCGCCTCGCGCGAAGCTGGTCGTGAATCGAGGGGCCTTGCGGGTGGACCCCGATCCCTCGCGAAATCTTTCAAGACAGTTTACCAGCTGAAAGCTTTCTGGGAAATAGTTTGCAAGAAAGGTAAATCCGTGTGAGGATTGGAATCACCACGAAGACTTCCGCAACTCACGCAAGGAGCAGCATGACCAAGATCGCCATCATCACCGGTTCGACCCGCCCCGGCCGCATCAACCTCGGCGTCGCCGAGTGGGTTCTCGAGCAGGCCAAGCAGCGCGGCGGCGCGGAGTACGAGCTCGTCGACATCGCCGATTACGACCTGCCCGTTCTCGACGAGGGGATGCCCGCGGCGTACGGTCAGTACGAGAAGGCCCACACCCAGAAGTGGGCGGAGAAGATTGCTGAGTTCGACGGCTTCATCTTCATCACCGGCGAGTACAACCACTCGGTGCCCCCGGCTCTCGCAAACGCGATCACTTACCTGAACCGCGAATGGGCGAACAAGGCCGCCGGCATCGTCGGCTACGGCTCGGTCATGGGCGTGCGCGCGGTCGAGCACCTGCGCGGCATCCTGTCGGAGCTGCAGGTCGCCCACGTGCAGAAGCAGGGTCTCTTCTCGCTCTTCACCGACTTCGAGAACTTCTCGACCTTCAAGCCGACCGAGCTGCAGGCAGCCTCCGTCGAGCCGATGTTCGAGCAGCTCCTCGCCTGGACCAAGGCCATGCAGAGCGTGCGCAGCGAGGCCGCGATCGCCGCGTAACTCGTCTCAGAACAATCGCCGTCTCCCAATGATCCGGGAGGCGGCGATTGTCGGTTCCGGAGGCATCGCCTGCGAAGCGTCCGAGCTTACGGCACCCGGTGAATCCACTCGTCGGTCGCGAACTTCTGCTCCACGAGCCGCTCCGCCGCATCCCACTCGCCGTCGGTGACCTCGCCCATGACTCCGCCGTGGCGGCGCTGAAACACCTCGATCATCCTCTCGATGATCTCCTCCCGGCTCAGCCCCGTCTGGCTGCGCAGCGGATCGACACGCTTCTGCGCGCTCGCGGTGCCCTTGTCTGAGAGCTTCTCGCGGCCGATCCGCAGCACCTGGGCCATGACCTCTGTATCCATGTCGTAGGCCATGGTCACGTGGTGCAGCACCGCGCCCGAGCCGAGTCGCTTCTGCGCTGCGCCGCCGATCTTGCCCTGGGGGCTCGTGATGTCGTTCAGCGGCTTGTAGTGCGCGTCGATACCGAGCGACTGCAACGCCTCAAGCACCCACTCGTCGAGAAAGGCGTAGGAATCGGCGAAACTCATGCCGCGCACCAGCTCGCCCGGAACGTAGAGCGCGTAGGTGATGCTCTCCCGCGGCACCATGTACATCGCTCCGCCGCCCGAAATGCGGCGCACGATCTGGACGCCGCGCGCTTCGGCCTCCGCCTCGTCCACCTCGTTTTTCACGGATTGGAAGCTGCCGATGAACACCGCGGGTTCCGTCCACTCCCAGATGCGCAGGGTGGGGCCGCGCAGGCCTTCGCCGACGGCGGCCGTCAACACCTCGTCGAGCGCCGCGTTGAGCCACGGTGCGACCGGTGGTTCGTGAATGATCTGCCAGTCGTAGTCGCGCCAGTGCGCGGCCCCCGTGATCGCCCGCCGGATCGCGACGCCGACCGACTCCGGCGTGAACCCGAGAAGGTGCACCTCGCTCGGCAGCTCGTCGCGGATCGCCCGACCGAAATCCTCGATCGTGCTGTTCGGCGACAGACCGTTCACCGCGCGGTCGATATCGGCGAGCGCCTCATCGGGTTCGAGGAAGAAATCGCCCGAGAGCTGGAACTCTGAGATGACGCCGTCGATCACCTCGAAATCTACGACGACCAGTTTGCCGCCCGGAACCTTGTACTCACCGTGCATGCTCATGGCTTCAGCCTACGCCGAAGCGAGCGCGCGGGGGGAGAGGTCTTGTCATCACCTTGATGCGAGGCCGCGTGAGGGTGTGGGCGCTGCCGTTTCGCTCCTGACTGGCCGCTCGAATTCACGGCGCTCCTCCCCGCTCCTTTCGTCGCCCGTTAGGTATCCGACTTCGATGGGAGGGCTTCGGCGGTTTCCCAGTCACCGAAGCCGGTTCCCTCACCGAAGCGGGGCGCGATGGAGCTGCTGCCGGATCGACGGTCAATCGTCCCTGATGCGCGACTAGTTCCCTTCGGGAGTGTTCGCGAGGTGAATTCCCGCGAGATACCCGACGGTGATGATGGGACCGAGGGTTGCGCCGGCCCCGGGATAGCCTGCCGCATACGCACTCTGGCTGACGTTCCCCACGGCATACAGGCCCTCGATCGCGTTGTCGTCGACATCCCGGACGACGCCGTTGCCGTCAGTGGCGACGCCGCCGTTCGTGCCGAACGCACCGTTGATCACGGGCAGCGCATAGTACGGAGCTTCCTCGAGCGGAGCGAGCGATGAATTGGGCCAGGGGTTGTCGTTGTCTCCCCAGTACTTGTCGTAAGCGCTCTCGCCCCGCTGGAAGTCCGGGTCTTCACCGGCGATGGCGTGAGCATTGAAGCGCTGTACCGTGGCATTCAGCGCAGCGGCATTGATCCCGAGCTCGGCCGCGAGTGCATCGAGCGTCGGCGCTTCGGTCACGTAGTCGGGCGTCGGTTCACCGTGACGGTGCGAGAAGAGGCCGTAGAGACGCAGGTAGCGGGAGTCGACGACGATATACGCCGGAGAGTTGAGGGGCTGATTGTTGGCCGGGTCCCAGGAGTGCAGGGCGCGGGCGAGGTCGTTGTAGTTCTGGGATTCATTCGCGAAGCGTTCGCCGTGCCTATTCACCATGATCGATCCGGGACCTTGGCGTTCGAAGCGCAATAGGGTTCCGATCTCCTGGCCGTCGCGGGTGTCTCCGGCGAGTGACATCGGTGCCCACCATGCTTCGCGGGTGCCGCGGGTCTTCGCGCCGATGCGCTGCGCCATTCGGAGACCGTCGCCGGTGTTGCTGGGAGGGGAGCAGACGGCGTAGAGACGTGAGGCGAGAAGCGAATCCGTGAGCTCGCGGTCCCACTCGAAGCCGCCGGTCGCGAGTACGACACCGCGGCGAGCGGCGATCTCAGTGCCATCCTCGAGCTCGACACCCGCCACCCGACTGTCGTCGTCGGTGCGTAGCGTTGCGACGCGTGCGTCGAGTGCGATCGCGACCGCATCGCGGACGCACGAGGCGGTGAGGCCCCCGATGAGTGCGTGCCCTTTGGCCGAGATGCCGCTGCGGGCACGCTCATCGAGTTCCTCCCAGGGGAAGTTCGTGAACGCTCCCCACCGTTCGTACTCTTGCATGGTGAACGGGGCGCGGCCATCGGTTCTGATGCTGTCGACGAGTCCGCCCAGGACGCTCGTGTCCCACAATCTCGGTTCCAGCGTACGTCCGCCGATCGCCGCCCCGGGGAGATCCTGTCGATAATCCGGGAAGTCATCGAGCGCGGCGAAATCGAGTCCGCATTCGTCTTCGAGGTAGGCGAGTGCGGTACGTCCCGATTCGACGACCGATTCCATCAGCTCCGAGTTTCCTCGGCCTCGTGCCACTGCCTGGACGTACTCGTGCGCCCGCGCGACGGAGCCCGAATCGGACGTCGGATGCGTCTGTCGTGAGTTGGGAACCCACACCATTCCGCCCGAAACTGCAGACGTCCCTCCGATGAGGCTGCTTTTCTCGAGCACGATCACCGACAGGCCGGAGCGTGCTGCGACCGCCGCAGTGGTGAGACCGGATGCCCCGGAACCGACGACGACGACATCGTACTCGGCGTGGTGTTCTCCGCTGATGAGACGCAATTCAGACCTCCTTGGTAGTGAACTGATAGTGAAGTGTGGCAGTGAAGATGTCGCGGGCCAAGAAAGTTTCTGTTGATCGGATGCGACCCTCGCCGCGGACAGAATTGTGGTAATGGGAAGATTGCGGAACAATGAGCCTGAGCAGGTTGACTGCCGCCCGACGACGGTGCGCTGACAGCTAGGGGGTCCTATGGCGAACTCGCCCTCCGGAGAATCCGTGATCGAGCGCTTCTTGCGGATCCTCGAGGCGTTTGATGCACATCATCGGGTCCTCTCTCTGACGGAGATCGCCGATCGCGCCCGTCTACCCGTTTCCACGGCGCACCGATTAACAGCAGAAATGGTGAGAGTCGGGTCTCTGCGCCGGTCAGACGTCGGAGGCTTTGAGATCGGAATCCGGATCTGGGAGCTGAGCAACCGGAGTTCCGAGACGCAGCGGCTTCGTGAAGCCGCGTTGCCGGCAATGCTGAACGTGCAGAAGGTCGTCGGCCAGCACACGAATCTCGCGGTCCGGGACGGCGACCATGTCGTCTATTTGGAACGGCTGAGCGCACCGACCGCAACCCGAAGCATCGCGCTGACGGCGTCGCGTCTCCCGCTGAATCTGACGTCGAGCGGCCTGGTGTTGATCGCCTTCAGCCCTCCGAGGGATCTCGAGGTTTTCCTCTCGACCGCCCACCCGAAGGCGACCGCGGACTCCCCGGCGGCGACGAACGAACTGGTGCGACGTATCCGGCAGGTGAGGGCAGACGGGTACTGCATCGCCGATGGCTATTCCTTACCTGACTCGACAGGGATCGCTGTGCCGGTATTTCATCCGCGGGAGCGTGTTGTGGCCGCGCTGAATGTGATCGTGCCGCGCGGAGATGACCGGTCACCCTCGCTCGTCCCGCTCCTTCGTGGCGCCGCTCGTGGCATCGCTCGTGCCCTGGCTGCGGCATGACTCGTGCGGCACTCGCACAGCAGTGGGGACGCAGGGGTCAAATCGCAGGGACCCACGCGTCGTTGAACTTCGCAGGATCCTGACCCACTCGACCACGCCCGTCGGAGAGGTTCATCGCATGGATGCTCTGCATTTCCGCCGGAGTGAGTTCGAAGTCAAAGACGTCGATATTCTCCTTCATGCGAGATTTCTTGCTTGATTTGGGCGTCAAAATGAAGCCCTGCTGAACATGCCACCGGATGACGATCTGCGCCGGGCTCTTCCCATGGTGCCGCGCGGCCTCCACGATGGGGGGCGTGTCAAGGAGCGGGTACTGCCCCTGTCCAAGCGGACCCCACGAGGCGACCTTCGTATCGTGCGAGGCGGCCCACGCCTGCAGTTCGCGCTGTTGATGTGCGGGATGCAGTTCCACTTGGTTGAGAGCCGGCTGCCGGCCACTCGTGGTGATTATGCGGTCGAGATGGTCGACGTTGTGATTCGACACCCCGATGGACTTCACGAGTCCGGCTTCCTGCAATTCCACGAGCTTCTCCCAGGCGTGCAGATAGAGGTCCTGTGCCGGCACCGGCCAGTGAATGAGGAAGAGGTCGACGTACTCGAGAGAAAGCTCGTCGAGGCTTCGGAGAAGTGATTCCCGCGGTTTGTCGCCGCCTTGCTGGTCGTTCCAGAGCTTCGTCGTCACGAAGATCTCGTCGCGTGGAATGTCACTGTGTCGAATGGCGTCCCCGACACCCCGCTCATTGTTGTATACCGGAGCTGTATCGAAGTGCCGGTAGCCGACTTCGAGCGCCTCCGACACGCGGTTCGAGGTGTCCGAGGGATCGATGAGCCACACGCCGAATCCGAGCTGCGGTATGGAGAAACCCGAGTTCAATCGAATTGATGGGACAGGCCCCGGAGGGGTCGGCGGGTGATGCATTAGATGAGCGCCACGCCGCCGTTGACATCGAGTGTCGCACCGGTCATGTACTCGGACTTCTCCGAGGCGAGGAATGCGATGGCGTTGATGATGTCTTCGGGCTCACCGGGACGATTCATCGGGATGTCCGCGTTCTCCTCGGCCATGATCTCGTCGTACGTGATGCCGCGTTCCTTCGCGTACGTCTCCATCACGGACTGGAGCATTCGAGTATTGATGTTGCCGGGCGCGACGGCGTTCACGCGAATTCCATCCGCGGCGAGCTCCAGGGCGAGGCTCTGCGTGAAGACGATGACGCCGGCTTTGGAGGTGCAGTACGCGGAGTACAGGCCATGCGCTCGGCGACCCCACCAGGAGGCGATATTCACCATCGATGCGCCCGAGTGCTTGGGCATGAGAGGGACGAACTCGCGGGACATGAAGAACAGGCCGCGGAGGTTGATGCTGTGTACTCGATCCCACTCTTCGGTAGACATGTCGACGACGGCGACACCGCTTTGCTCGGTACCCGCGATGTTCGCGAGAACGTCGACACGACCCGACCAGTCGCGCACCGCCTGGGCAGCTGCCTTCACGGACTGCTCATCTGAGATGTTGAGTTCGATGGGGAGCACCTCGGTGTCTGGGTGCTCCTTCCGGAGCTCGGCAACGGCCTCATCGAGACTCGCGCGATTCACATCTGCGAGAGCAAGCCTGGCTCCCTCCGCGGCGAACGTTCGAGCGGCGGTGCGTCCCATTCCGCCGGCTGCTCCAGTGATGACGACTACACGGTTCGACATTGCGAAGTACTCTCCTTCGAGTTCAAATCTCAACCTTCTGACATGACATTGTTACCATAGATCCCATGTTTGTGGAACAGTCATTTCGCATCAGGTGGAGTTCTGGTGCTGAGATTGCCGCCGCAAAACGACCTCGGCGGTGGGAATGTGCGGGTGTGACATGTCGATAAATCGATGATATAGACGCTCGAGTCCCGCATGTTGGTGGTGATTCGCGGCCCGAAGATGTGATTCTGCGGTATCGCCGGTGTGTGGTGAAGGGGATCGTTAAGGGTTGTCAGTTCCTCAGGAGTGGGCGAATCGACACAGAATTCGCGTCTACACGAATGTTCTGGGCTCAAATTGTTGTACAATCAAACGTCGTTGGGTAACCTGGCGCTAGCGCTGTTCGTTGTTGGGTAATGCCGCGTCGCGCAGTGTGGGGTTAAGTTCTCGAGCATCTCCGAGACGGATGGCTCATCGGCCTCCCCCATCCTGCAGTCAAGTTGTCGAATGAAGGGAGTTTAGTAATGGTGCAGCTCGCCGAGGTACCCGCGCGGCACAAGCCGTCTTATGCCAATACCGCGCATTGGCGTTCGCAGGCGCAAATGCCGAGTGTCATCGAGGATTCGGTGACGATCGTCCGTGGAGACGGTGTGTATCTGTTCGATAGCGAAGGAAATCGCCTGCTCGACGGTACGGCGGCGCTATTCCTCGCCAACGTGGGTCACGCACAGCCGAAGATCATCGACGCCGCGCGACGCCAGATGGAGCAGCTGGAGTTTTACCATAATCACGGCAACTTCGTCGGAGAGCCCGCAGAGCAGCTTGCCAGCCGACTTCGTGACCTGAGTCCGATTCCGGATGCCAAGGTTTTCTTCACCAGCGGCGGCTCAGATTCCGTCGACACAGCACTCAAGCTCGCGCGCGTGCACTGGCAGCACGAGGGGAAACCCTCGAAGAAGCACGTCCTATACCGAGACCGCGCTTATCACGGCCTCCATGCGTTCGGTACGAGCGTAGCCGGAATCAATTTCAACCGACGGGACTTCGGTGTGGACTCGCTCATTCCGGAGACTCTGCGGGTCCCTTGGGACGATATCGCCGAAACCGAGCGACTTATTCTCGAACTGGGCCCCGAGAATGTCGGTGCCTTCATCACCGAACCCATCATCGGGTCCGGCGGTGTACTCCCGCCGCCCGAGGGGTACATTGCGGCGTTGAACGCGCTCGCGAAGAAGTATGAGTTCCTGATCATCGTCGATGAGGTGATCACCGGGTTTGGTCGCACCGGGTCGTATTGGGGAAGTGAGCGCTTTGACATCGAGCCCGACATGATCGTGGTGGCCAAGGGAATCACCTCAGGGTATTTCCCGCTCGGGGGCGTCCAAGTGCACCCGCGGATCTGGGAGCGCTTCTTTGCGGGCCCGGAATCCCCGATCTTCCGGCACGGGCTCACGTACGCCGGACACAACACGGGGTGCGTCGTCGCCCAGGCAAATCTGGATCTCATTGACGAGCTGGACCTGGTCTCTCATGTGCGCGATATGGGAGCAGAGCTCTCGCGGGCGCTGCAATCTCTCGAGGGAGCGCGAGGGGTCGTGGAGATCCGATCCGGACACGGGTTGCTCGCGGGCGTACAGTTCGAGAGTGACGTTGACCTCACCTCGGTGGTCATCGCGGCGCGTCAGAAGGGCGTCCTGATCCGAGAGCTGTCGAATAAGGTTCTCGCCCTCTCGCCGCCCTTCACTATTGAGACCGAGCACGTGGAAGAAATTGTGGACTCGATTCACTACGGGCTCTCACGCCTCTAGGAGCGTGATGCTTCGGTGACGAAGCTGCGACGGTTGTGCGTTCAATAACGACACACCCGCCACTGCATGCTCCGGTCCGAGCTACAAGTTCTCAGGGGAAACCCCGCATCCGTGCGGGGTTTCTTCATGTCCGGATAGCGGGACAATTGAGCTGTTACGGCGTGGGATGACATATGCCCGCCGCCGCGGGACGCACATAAGAGGCCGGGGCGGACCCTCGCATGTGAGAGTCCGCCCCGGCCTGATCCCTGAACCCGACGGTTCAGGCGTCCGCCGAAGACAGGCTAGGCGGCTTGGCGTAGACGCTGCGTTTCGTCCTCGTCGATTCGCAGCGTATCGTCATGCACTTCACCCGTGAGGGCCACGCGATACACGGCGCGTGCGCGCTCGAGGGTCTCGTATCCGGCGAGAACATCTGCGAGCACCCGCTCGGGTTCGCGTTCCGTCGGTTCGCCGTAGCCGCCGCCGCCATTATCAATCGACCGAACACGATACCCAGCGGGAATCTCGGTGATGGACAACCCGGGCAGCACCTGCTCCTCCCCGTCCGGGGCGACAGTGAACATCTCTGCACTGCCACCCGGCTGACCTCCGTTGACTCCGGCAGGCGGGTGCACGATGCCGTCCGCAGAAACGGCGAGCTCCATCTCGGAGAATCGGGGGCCGTAGATGATCTCTTGCCCGGGAGCCCCGCGGTTCTTGCCCGCACCGCCCGAGCCCGGGACGATACGCAGCGATTCGACCTGAACGGGGTACTTGCTCTCGACGACCTCGACGCTGTCGCGCAGGAGCATGCCGTTCACGCCGCCTCCGCCGTAGTTGATCCAGCCGTCGACCTGTGCTGTAGCCGGTCCGCCGCCGAAGGCGGAGAAGAGCTGATTCACGTAGTAGCGGTCGCCGAAGCGGGGATCCTTACCCGAGATGACGCCCCAGGCCGCGGACATGCCCGAGGCTCCGGCACCGGAACCGAGACCGTGGGCAACCTCGGCGAAAGCGCACTGGATCGCGCCGATGAGCCGATACAGCAGATTCGTTGTCGCGAGCGACGCGCTGTAGGGGAAAGCGACCTTTCCGACCGCGGCGCCTTCACGCATTTTCACCTCGACACGACGATACGTGCCGCCCGTGATGGGAACGTGCTGTGGCATCGCGGTGGTGACGGCAATCAGGGATCCGGCGAGCGTCGTGGCCTCAGAGAGGTTGAGGCCGTTCGGCATGCAGTCGTCATTGTCGGTGAGGTCGACGATGATCCTGGCGTTCTCCGGGTCGATCTCGACCGCCGCATGGATGCGGAATCCATCGGGCATCAGGCCCTCAGCCGGATCGTGCCATACCTCGGCCTCCGCGCGACCCGCAGGGAGTTCACGGATCGCCGCAGCCATCATCTGCTCGCCGTAGTCCGCCATCCACTTGAGGTGGCGCAGGATCGTCTTCGCGCCAAAGCGCTCGCACGCCTCGCGAAGTCGCTGCTCACCGAGTCGAATGGCGCCAATCATCGCGCGGTAGTCGGAGAACCACTGATCCGAGGCGCGGATACGCTTCTTGCACATCCGGATGATGTCATCGATGTCCTCGTAATCGCGCTGGATCTGCGTCGCGGTGAAAATGAGCGCGCCCTCGTTGTACACGTCCTTCGCATCGAACATGTAGGTCGTCGGCTGGCTATTGCCGATGTCTGCCTGGTGCGCGAGCAGGGTCAGGGTGAAGGAGTGCTCTCCATCGACGACGACCGGAACCATGAGGGTGAAGTCAGCCGGGTGCGTGCACCCCTCATAGGGGTCGTTATGGAGGTAGGCGTCTCCATTGCGCAGATCGGGCTGGTGGGTCAGCAGCGAATTCGATTGGAGGTGTGAGCCGAGCATGTGGATCGGCAGCGAGTTTGCCAACGAGATCAGGGTGCCGTCGGCCGTCATGAGCGCGCCGGACATGTCGCGTGCGACTGCGATGAGCGCGGACCGCGCCGAGCGCATGAGCGCGTCGTTCATCTCTCGGTTGATGGCGTTCAATCGATTGGAGATGACCGCTGCGAGGATCGGATCGATCTCGGTGTCGTCTTCCTCAATCGAGGGCTGGAGTGTCTGAGTGTTAGACATGCGTCAGGTTTCCTTTCGCTTCGTCGCGGGAAGAGTCGCTTGCTGGCTGGGTGAGCGTGATCACGAAGTCACGATGCGGAGTGACCTCGGCGATGCTTTCTGGGTATACGACCAGGGTGGTCGTCGGGCTGACGATGGTGGCGGGTCCGACGACCTGCGCGCCGGCCGGAAGCTCATCCATCTCGTAAATGGGGGATTGGTGCTCGACCGACGTGAAATACGTCGAGCGGGTGTCGAGCGGAGCCGGGAGTGCTCCGCGCTCCGAGAGCGCTTCCGCGGTCGTGGACTGCGAGAAGATGCCTCGTGTGACGCCGATCCAGTTGATGAATTCGACCGGACTGTCCGGGTCGGTGAACGTGTACTGCTTGCGGTGCTCATCGTGGAAGGCCTGAACCAGCTGTTCCACGTGCTCCTCGGTGATCCGCGATGTGTCAGCAGGAAGCTTGAATTCAACCTCCCATACCTGACCCGCGTAGCGACCCTCTGCTCGGTACTCGCGCTCCCACACTGCCGAGTGCTCGCCGCTGGCTTTCTCAGCGAACTCACTGAGCTTCTCGTCGATCTCGTCGAGAGCAGCGTTCACGGCATCGACGTTGAAGTGGTTCGACACCGTGATCTGCGACTTCTCGCTGCGGAACTTCAGATCCGAGTACTGCATGCCCACAGCACTGAGCACGCCAGCGTGCTGAGGAACGATCACCTTCTGCACTCCGAGTTCGCGGGCGATAGGAACGATATTGATGCCGGCTGCGCCACCGCCGGCAACGAGCACGCTCGACCGAGGGTCGATCCCTACGCGGACCGTCAGGCCATGGATCGCGTCAATCATCGATTCGCTTGCGAGACGCATGATGCCCTCGGCGGTCTCATACAGTCCCGTACCAAGCTTCTTGCCCAGCTCGAGAATTGCCTGCCGGGCCGGCTCCACGTCGAGTGTCATTCTGCCGCCGAAGAAGTAGTCGGGCTGCAAGTAGCCGAGCACAGCCGCGGCGTCGGTCACGGTCGGCTCTGTTCCGCCATTGCCGTAGCAGATCGGCCCGGGTTCGGAACCCGCGCTTCGAGGCCCCACACTCAGGAGCCTGCCTTCATCCACGCTGGCGATCGATCCGCCGCCGGCTCCGATGCTCTTGATATTGACGGTCGACATCGCAATGAGGTCGCCGATTCCCTCCTGGCCCATCCAGGTGATTCGCGACTGCGAGATCTCTCCGTCCTGGATCATTCCGAGGTCGAATGTCGTCCCGCCCGTATCGACGACTACGACGTCACCGTGGAAGTTCTCGAGTTCGGAGTACCGCTTCGCAGCTACCGGCGCCATCGCCGGCCCGGACTTCATCAGGTATATCGGGTGTGAAATAGCGTGATCGATGGGCACCACGCCACCGGCAGACGTGCACAGGAGGATGGGTCCGGTGTACCCCGTCTTCCTGACTTCGGACTCCACCGCACCCAGGCTCTCCTCGACGAGAGGCTTGAGGGACGCGTCGAGTGACGTGACGGATGCGCGGCGGTACTCGCGGATGATCGGCAAGAGCTGGTGGGACAGCGTGTACGGCGTTCCCGGCAGCATTTCCTCGATGAGCTCGCCTACGCGGCGTTCGTGAGCCGAGTTTGCCGGAGCCCAGAGAAGCGATACGGCGACGGCTTCGAAGCCCCCGTTCTTGAGCTGCTCGAGCGTGCTGCGCACCTCAGCCTCATCGAGGGGGTGGACGACGCCGCCTTCGGCATCGATTCTCTCGGTGATCTCGAAGGTGTGCCGTCGAGGTATGTACGGCTCGGGGAAAGGCACGTTGAACTCGAGAATCTGCTCTTCGGGCCTGCCGCCCTCTCGGAAGAGCAGGGTGTCCGCAAAGCCCCGCGTGGTGAGCAGGGCCGTCTTCGCCGTCTTACCCTGAACGTACGCATTGACCGTGTGAGTGGTGCCGTAAACGAGTCGGTCGGCGCGTTGAAAAAGCTCGTCGCGACTCAACCCCATTCCTTCAGCGGCGTTCTCCACGGCTCCGAAAAATCCATCTACGAGTCCACCGTAAGTCGTCGGCGCTTTACCCACCGACGCAATGCGTCCGCCCACCGTAACTACGGCATCTGTGAACGTTCCTCCGGTATCCACCGAGATGCATACGCTGTCTTCACTGACGTTCATATGCGAACAGTCTCCATCCTGTAACAATCTTGATCCAACCGCTTGATTTCGCGGCACTGAGCACCTCAGGGCTGCTGGTCCCAGAGTACAGCGTTGCAGATTGTTCAACAACCCTATAGTCTCGGATCGGCTCGTATTCGATGGAGAAATCGTGGAGGAGCTGAAGTGAGGAAGCACAAGCACTGACGCTTGTGTCAGACCAAAGGAACTGAGGTTTCGGATGCATACAAAGAAGTACGTTGGACTGGTGGGAATCGCAGCCGCGATGAGCCTCGTGCTCGCCGGCTGCGCAGGCTCGGGCGGAGGCTCGGCCGACGCCGGTGAGGATGGTGGCACCGCCAGCAGCACGGGGCCGTGGAGCTACGAGGTCACCACGCAGGCGGAATGGGACGGAGAGACCACCGAGGGTGAGTGGACCTCCGTGGACGACGGCGCGGGCGAGGGCATCAGCATGTGCGCGCTCTTCCCCCACCTCAAGGATCAGACGTGGGTCGCTCAGGCAGAGGCGCTCTACGACGAGGCGGTTCGTACGGGAATCTCGTACGACCTCTACGAGGCGGGCGGCTATGAGAACCTCTCCACGCAGCTGTCGCAGATGGAGGATTGCATCAGCGCCGGAACCTACGACGTGATCACTCTGCACGCCGTGTCCGGTGACGGCGTGTGCTCGACGATCGAGACGGCGCTTGAGGCAGGTATCGCCGTTGTCGATGCGATCAATGGCACACTGTGTGACGAAGCGGTCACGGAGAGCCCGCTCTTCCACCAGGTAGCTGCGAAGTACTACCAGGTCGCGAAGACTCTCGGCGACTACATCGTCGAGCAGCCGGGGGAGAAGAAGATCCTGCTCCTTGCGGGCCCTGAGGGAGTGACCTGGTCGGATGACTCCGTGGTCGCGTTTGAAGACGCGTTCGCAGCCGACCCAGAGAACAATGAGATCGTGGCGGCGCCCCGGGGCGATAGCGACGTAGCTTTGCAGCTGTCACTCGCGACCGACGCCCTGACTGCCAACCCTGACATCACGGACATCGTCTCGATCGCTGCCGGTTCGAGTGCCGCGCTTGTCGCCGTCCGTGACGCCGGACGAGAGGGTGACATCAATCTGTACTCCTGGTCGCCGGCTGAGGATGCCTACCTGGGCGTAGGGGATGGTCTCGTGCAGGCCGTCGCATCCGATGTCGTGCCCATTCAGCAGAGGATGGTCGTGAACGAGGGAATTCGCCTGGTCAACGGCGAGCTCGATTACAAGGCGATCGCAGCTAACGGCCTGATCATCACCGGTGACAACTTCGATGAGATCCCGCGCGGTGATGTCACCACCTCTGGCCCCGGTGTCAAGCCGGTGTTCAACTACGCTCCGTGAGCCGCTGAGAACTAGGGAGAAATGAGATGGTCCCCACGACGCGGACTTCGGCCGAGTCAACCCACCAGCCGTCAGGTGACGATGGGCGAGGTGAGGCCGTACTCGAACTGAAAAACGCCACGAAGCGTTTCGGTGCTGTGACCGCATTGGAGGACGTGTCGCTCAGCCTGCGTGCGGGTGAGTGCCTCGTGTTGCTCGGCGAGAACGGCGCCGGCAAGTCCACGCTCGTGGGGGCCATCCTCGGCCGGCACCGGCTGTCCGAGGGTGAACTGATTATCCGAGGAGAGACGGTCGAGCAGTATTCGCCGCTGGAAGCCCGCGAACGGGGAGTCCGTGCGGTGACACAGGAATTCAGCCTGTGTGAGAACCTCAACGTCTACGAGAACCTTTTCGTCGGTCAAGAGCCTCACCGGGCAGGGATCCGGCGGAAGAGGGTAATGCAGGAGGAGGCACGGCAGCGCTTGCGCGAAGTCGAGGCGTCTTTCTTGCCGACGGACACCGTGTCGACGCTCACGCGTGCCGAGCAACAGCTGGTGGAGATCTGCAAGGCAGTGACGCAGCGGGGCGACCCCGGTGTCATCCTCTTCGACGAGCCCACGGCCGCGATCAGTGTGAGCGAGGCCGAGAAGCTGTTCGGCATTATCGATCGGCTGAAGGCAGCGGGCTGGGCCATTGTCTATATCAGCCACCGAATGGAAGAGCTGCGCCGCGTGGGCGATGACGTCGCAGTGCTTCGGGACGGCAAGCTCATCGACACGCACCGGCTGGAATCGGTGTCGGATCAGCAGCTCGTCAATGAGATGGCGGGGCGCGAGCTGGATACCGTGTTCCCGGCCAAGGCGCAGGAGCACGAGGTCGGAGACGTGGTGTTGCGCGTCGACGGCATGGTCACGCGCAACGGTAAGGTCCGGGAGGCGTCGTTCGAGCTGAGGAAGGGTGAGGTGCTCGGTATTGGCGGCCTGGTGGGATCCGGGAAGGGCGATATCGCGAGTGCGCTCTTCGGGCTGTCACCGATGTCGAGCGGAACGATTCACGTGGACGGAAAGCCAGTGTCTCGCCCCTCCACGAGATCGATGTACCGGAACGGCTTCGGCTTTCTCGCGGAGGATCGGAAGCGGGAGGGAATCCTCCCGGAGACCTCGGTCGTCACGAACGTCTTGATCGAGCGGCTCGCCGTATCGAACGCGTATTCGCGCATCGGGTTCCAGGTGAAGCGGAAGATGCGCCAAGCTGCATCGCGGCTCATCGAGGAGTTCGATGTCCGCCCGCCCGGCGCATCAAAGATGCCTATCAGTCAACTTTCGGGTGGGAATCAGCAGAAAGCGTTGATCGCTCGCACACTCGCAGCGCCACGGCGCGTTCTCGTCGTCGTCGAGCCGACCGCCGGCGTGGATGTCGGCTCGCGTATGGAGATTTACCGGCAGTTGCGCCAGCAATGCCGGGACCAGGGCATCGGAATCGTACTCGTTTCCTCTGATGCTGAAGAGCTCGTCGGCATGAGCGACCGAGTACTCGTGATGAGTTCGGGTCGCATCAGCGCGTCATTGAACGGCTCGGAGATCACCCCGGACAATATCGTCGCCGCATCGTTCGGCTATATGAAGGAGAACTAACCTTGTCCTCAGAAACCCTAGAGAAGCCGAAGGAGATCGGCGCTGGTCGGCGGGCCGTCGACTGGATCATTGACATCTTCGGACGGGTCGGTCCACTGCCGGTCCTCCTCGGCGGTGTATTCATCTACTTCGCGATTGCGACCCCGACTTTTGCGACGGCGAATAACCTCACGGAGCTGGCACAGCGGTCGGTGTTCCTCCTGCTGATGGCCATGGGACAGATGATCGTACTCGTGTCGGGGGGCTTCGACCTCTCGGTCGCGGCCGTCGTCTCATTCGTGAGCATCGTGAGCGCTCAGGTGATGCTCGAGGTATTCGTCGGTTCCGGCAACGAGACACTCGCCATTCTGGCAAGTTTGGGTATGGTCATTCTCGTCGGGGTAGGGGTCGGTCTCGTCAACGGTATCGGCGTGGCCATCCTGAAAATCAACGCCTTTATCGTCACCCTGGCCGTGGCAACAATCGTCGGCGGTCTCACGATCATCGTCTCGGGCGGCGCGACCGTCACCGGACTGCCCGAGACCTTCTCGCGCGGACTGTCGAGTGAGGGCCCCCTCGGGATCTCCTGGATGGTCTATCTCACGATCCCTGTGGTGATCGCCGTGTACTTCCTCACGAACAACAGCGTGTACGGGTCCCATCTCTATGCGCTCGGCGACAATCCGACAGCTGCACGCATCGCGGGAATCCGCGTCAATCAGACGACGATCCTGGCCTATGTTCTGGCGAGCGTGCTCATCGCCTACGGGGCGTGGCTCCTGACGGCCCGCATCGGCTCGGGACAGCCGACGCTCGGCGCAAGTTACACGATGGAAACGATCACAGCAGCCGTCATCGGCGGCGCATCACTACGCGGCGGCCGCGGCACGATCATCGGCGTCGTTCTCGGAGTGCTCTTCATGCAAATGCTGACGAACGGCATGAATCTCGTAAAACTGGATACGAACTCTCAGCAGATTGCAATCGGCGTGGCGCTGCTCTTCGCGGTGCTGATCGATCGGCTGAGGGATCGCGCGCGAACCTACTCGGCGGTGCGGCGACGTCTTGCGCTGAATAGCTGAGACCAGCTGATCGAGCCGCCATAGACGGCAACGCTCGAGCTAACGGCCCGGCGGAGACACTGAGCAATCGGAGACTCCGCCGGGTTCAGTGCTGTGCGGGGGCCGCTCCGTGCAGTGCGGGTCTGCGGCGGACGCCGAGGCCGCACGTCTGACTTGCGGTCTGGGAGCCTACCAGATGGGAAAGCCCGCCGCGCCGGGAGTGGAAGACGACTCCGGCCGATGATCCCTCCGCGTCAGGTCACGTGGGGACGGTAAGCGAGCGGATCAGGTCCTCCCGCGACTCGAGGATCGCGTCACCGACGGCCTTGACTGCTCGCTCAGGGTCTCCGCTCGTGAGCGCGAAGTAGATATCGAGGTGAGTTTGCCGCCAGTCCTCGCGTTCGCCGAAATGCTCGGACGTGGAAAGGATGAAGAGCGAATACTTGAGTTCTCGCGATAACCGCACGTAGTACTCGTTGAGCCGTTGACTCCCCATCAGTGCGATGATCGCCGTGTGGAAGCCGAGATCTGCTTCGACGATCTTACGGTCGTCGTCCGTGTCGAGTGCGAGCAGCATCTCATCGAGCGCTTCTTTGAGGCCATCGAATGAGGTGCCGGGGCTGATGTTTCGTGCGGCAGCGGTTTCTAAGTAGAAGCGAGTGAGATAGACATCGAGGAGGTCGTCGACCGTGGGCTTCCAGACCATCCACCCCCGGTTTCGTGAGTAATCGGTGAGACCTTCGTACTCGAGCACGGTCAGCGCGCCGCGCACCGTGTTACGGGAGACGCCGAACTCCTGGGCCAGGATGCTTTCTTTGAGGCGATCGCCGGCGGGAATCTCCCCGCTCAGGATACGCTCGTTCAATACTTCAGCGATCTGAATGGTTGCGACCTTTGACGCTTTGGTCGTTGAGGGAGCCGTCTTGGGCTTTCCATCATATGCCATAAAGTCCTACCTCTTGAGAGCCCCGACGCTGCATTGCATCCTGTGCCACATTGCAACCTTCGGCAGTGTCCGCTACGTCTACACTACTCGTTTTCGACAGCGCCCCGAATTTCTGTTCCACAATTTTTCGAATCTGGGTATGCTTGAGGGGAGTTTTTGCCTAGAACGAAGAGCTCACGCGGATTAAGTTGTTCATCAAGTTCAAAGACGAAAGGGGCTTCTTGCCGTGGATTTGCGCGAAATCAGTGATCGTATTGAAATTCCAGCGACGCTCACACGCTACGCAACCGGCCTGGATACGCCGGGCCGCGACTTCTCCCACTGGGAGAAAGCGTTCCTGCCCGATGCGAAGTTTGTGAACTGGAACGGCCCTGGCACGGAACTGGGTGTTACCGAGATGCAGGAGTTTCTGACGAAGGATGACCCGGTCTACAGTCACCAGCATCTGCTGTCGAACATCGTGATCACTGAACTGAATGGGGACCGCGCGACAACTCGTGCGGAGTACTTCCACGTGGGTGCGCACCGGACGGACATCGATACGGAAGCAAACCTCATTCTCAAGGGCGGCTTCTACATCGATGAACTCGTTCGCACGGTGGACGGCTGGCGAATTGCGCGCCATGAAATCAACCGACGGTGGGACCGCTACGAGATTGTCGCGTGGCCCCCTGCTAACACCACCTGGGCGCGAACAGTGATGGCGCCGACTGCGACGAAAGGATAAAGCGAGATGACCAGTTTCGAGCTTCGCGTGTATGCCGCCGTTGACGGCAAGATGCCCGCTCTGCTGCAGCGTTTCCGCGAGCACACCATGCGCCTCTTCGAGGCGCACGGCATGGTGAATATCGGGTATTGGATCGATCAGAATGATCCGAACCGCTTGATCTATCTGCTCAAGCACACCGATTTCGAAGCGAGCTGGGACGCGTTCCGTGCTGATTCCCGGTGGGTAGATGTGAAGGAGCGGTCGGAGGCCGATGGTCCTCTGACCGCTTCCATCACGAGTACTCGGCTGGACGCGACCGACTTCTCACCACTGCAGTGACGTCGGAAATGACGCGGCTGGGGCAGGGAGTCGCTGCAGAAAACGAGAACGTCCTGGTGGCATTCAAGACCTTCGAACCCGGTGAAGTATTTCCCAACCATATTCACGAGATCCTCACGGAAACCTTCGTCGGAGTCGAGGGCCGTGTCGAGCTGTGGATCGACCGTTCTGAGTGCGTCGACATCCTCCCCGGCGTCGTCCGCTCGGTGGAGGCTCACCGGGAGCACTGCCTGCGAAACGCAACCGACGAACCAGCCGTGATCTGTTACATCAAATCCCCCCACCTCCCGGACGATCGCGTCGCGCGAACGTGGGAGCCCTAGAGAGGAACTGAGCGCCCCCATGAAGCTGGGTACCGTTGTGCAAGGCGACGTGAGTCGCGCATTTCGCCAGGATGACACTGGCACTTACTACTTTGACGAGCCAGACGTCGACGCGGTGATCAAAAGGTCGGATTGGCGATCCTTGCCGGTCCACAAAGGATCTCCACCCGATAGGGAGGACTTGCTCCCGCCGGTTCAGCGTCCGGGCAAGATTATCTGCGCGGGGCTCAACTACTACGCGCATGCCGAAGAAGTCGGGAAGACACCACCCGACGTTCCGACTCTCTTTACGAAGTTCGCTTCAGCCCTCGCTGCTCCCGCCGAGGATCTGGTAATTCCCGCATTGAGTGAGGAAATTGACTGGGAAGCGGAGCTCGCGATTGTTATCGGAAAACGCGTGAAGGCGGCGGGGCCTGTCGCGGCCCGGGCGGCGATCTTCGGGTACACCGTGCTCAACGACGTGAGCGCACGTGATTGGCAGCGCCGCACGTCGGAGTGGTTCCAGGGGAAGAACTTTGACCGATCCACTCCGATAGGTCCCGTCATCGTAACGGCTGATGAGCTCGACGTCGAGGGCGGGGTAGGAGTGGAGTGCGCAGTGAACGGAGTACGCCGCCAGTCAGGAACCACTGCCGACCTCATCTTCAAGCCCGCAGATCTCATCATGTACATCACGCAGTTCATGACACTCGAGCCGGGGGACATCATTGCGACGGGAACCCCCGCCGGGGTGGGTATGGCGAGCAAGCCGCCGACCTACTTGCAGGATGGCGACACGCTGACCACATCGATAGAAGGCATCGGGGAGCTCGTGAACGTCATTCGCATTGATCGTTCGTCAGCCCAATAGGGAAATCGGAGAGGAAAACATGGCAACAACGGACAAGGATATCGAGTATCGTGAGCACTATCGCGACGAGCGGGGGAGAGTCCTCGTCGGAAACTCGCTGACCTCGTACGAATCCGCTACGGGCATCGAAGACGCTGTGGTCCTGGGCGCGTCCTTTGCGGGGCGGCCCACCGGCATACTTCCGGTGCGCCAGGGCGCGCGCGGTTGGATCGCTCACGAAGCGGGGCCCGGGAAAGACGAAGCGGGGATCGCGGGATTGCCTCTCGCAGACGAGTATGACGTCCCGGCAGCCGCGATTACGACTTCCGAAGCGCGACTCTCGGGGGGCGACACCTTGCTCACCGGACGCGTCAGCCGGGTAAATGTCACCGCAGCGAAGCTCGGAGTCGAACCCGGGATGACGGGTGAGGAGGCCGCGAAGAAGATGTTGGATGCTCCTGTCGGACGCCCCCGCTCGGTGGAGGGTGTCGTGGATGAGAGCGTCCGGAAGGTGCTGGAAACGAGCACGGGTGACGTCTACACGGTGTGGTCGACGTCCCGGATCGACGGTGATCGCTCACGCGACGTCCTCGTCGTCGCGTCTCACGGAGCAAAGGTCATGGCTCTCTACGCGATGCGGACCAATCCGAAGGGGGTTATTTGCAACGACGCGGGCTTCGGGCTCGAGGATTCGGGTATCGAAGGTCTGCAGGAGCTCGAGGACAACGGTGTTGCCGGCGCCACGGTCTCGACCGACAGCGCACGGATCGGTGATCCGATGAGCACGTATGAGGACGGCGTGATCTCCGCGGTGAATCACGTCGCTGAGGCGAAGGGTGTCCGTGTCGGGCAGACCGCCAAAGAAGCGGCCGCGTTGATGGTGCAGTAACGGCACGCGGTACCTGCGTGTACCCGCTGAGCTCGGGATCCTGGCGTCTGACGGACCCCGAGCTCAGTGAGTTCCCGGAGACACGTGCTCGGGCTCACGGAAGACGCCAGGGAGTGATATTGCCCGAAGCGGCGAAATCATCGATCGACTGCTGAGCCGCGCTGACGAGTTCGTGCATGCGGACCTCCTCCGTGCGGGAGGCGGGGATCGAGAGCACCAGTGCGGTACGGCTGCGCCAACTGTTGCCGTCGAGAGGGATCGCGATGGAGTGAACGCCTGCTTCGGATTCATCGCGGCTCTCCGCCCACCCCCTCCGCCGGATCCTCACCAACTCGGCGAGGAGCTCGTGACGGGAAGTGATCGTGTGCGGACCCCGACGCACGAGGGACTCACTGGGAAAGAAGGCGAGAACCTGCGCGTTGTCCAGGGCCGCGAGAAGGAGCTTGCCGGCGGCCATCGCATGAGCCGGTGCCGTCATCCCGGTACGCAACCCGATGTCCGCCCCGTGCGGGGCACGCCGACCGTCGACGACCAGCACATGATCCCCCACGAGCGTTGCGCTGTGGACGCTTTCCTCTATCGTCAGGCTCAACTCATCGAGGAGCGGCCGGACGCGAATGCGTGCTTCTGCGCGATGCGCTGCCGAGGCGGTCATAGCGAGTAATGCGGGCCCGGCGTGATACCCGCGGCCCGTGTCGGAGAGCACCGCAAACCCCTCGGATTCGAGCGTACGCAGCAGCCGGTGGCACCTCGAACGGCTGATGCCGAGTTCGCCGGCGAGTGATGCCACAGTGACCCTGTCCTGGGTGTTCAAGACCGCAAGAGCGGCCAGTGCGCTTTCGGCGCCCTGCAGTTGGTAGGGGGTTTGCGGAACCATCAGTGCGTAACAAAGAGTCGTGCGGGTAGTCCCGCTAAGACATCGGACATGCTCCATACTGTACCGCTGACTGGGATGAACCGCCATGGGTACTGTTCTACAGTTCGCATCTGATCGATAATGTGAACAACTCTTGAACGGTCCAAGCATGAACCGTGAGGGCCTGACGCACACCGCGCACGCGAGAGTTCAAGAGTTCGAGAGTGGAAGGGAACTTGCAAACCATGAATGACACACCAATCCTGAAGAAGCTGACTGTTCAGCGTCGCGATGAGCTGCCGATGGCGCCCGGTCAAACGGCAAAAGCGCTGCGATACTCCGGAGTGGCGGTGGAGAATACCGAAGTTGAGGACCTTTGGTTCGGTCGGGTCCACACCGGCGTCGGTGAGGTATCCGATCCGCATCACCACGGCGAAGCGGAGACGGGCGGTTACATCCTCAAGGGCCGCGGATTTATCCGCTTCGGTGAGAGATATTCCGAGGTGGTGTACATGGAGGAGGGTGACTTCGTTTACGTGCCGCCGTTTGTTCCACACATCGAAGGGAATGCTAGCCGCACTGAGGAGCTCGTATGGCTGACGACTCGCACGCCGGACAACATCGTGGTAAACCTCGAAGACCAGGATGTCGCCGATCTCGATATCGAGTACGCAGACTGAGTCCCGTCGCATAGGTCAGATTGGTAAGGCTAGGAGTTGATCCCGGGCCATACGCCCTCAGCAGCGCCCTCAGTGCCTTCCCCGGTACTGTACATTGGAGTTTACTCGCCAGCCGCCCGATCGAGCATCCAGGTCACGAGCATCGCGGTCACTTCGTCGTGATTGGTCTCGTTGAGGAGTTCGTGCCGCCCCTCAGGGTAGATCTTCACGGTCACATCGCGCACACCGCGTCGACGGTAGGCGTCGGCGAGCAGGCGCAACCCCGCCTCTCCCCGCGTGAGCGGATCCTCGGCGCCCGAGACGATGAGGATCGGCACGTCGGCCGCGAGGCCGTGGCCCGGCTTGCCGTAGAGACGCAGCCCGTCGGCGACCCCGAACAGTTTCAGCACGTCGGCGCTGAAGCACAACGGGTCGGCGAGAAAGTCGGCGGCGACCTGCGGATCCCTGCTCAGCCACTCGTACCCCGTCGCCCCGTCGCCCGCCCACTTCGCATTGAGCGGGCCGCTCTCCATGTGCTTGAAGGTGCGGAACGCGCTTCCCGACAGGACGACCGCCTCCCACGTTCGCGGGTGCTGGTTGAGAATGCGCTGCGCCATGAGCGAGCCCCACGAGTGCGCGAAGAGCAGCACGGGGAGGCCGGGGTGCCGATCCCTGACGAGGCTCGTCAACTGCAGCACCGCACGCTCGGCCGCGGCGAGCCCTCCCGGTCCGAGCTTGCCGAGCTTCGTCAGATCGCCGTCGTGCTGTCGCCTCCCGGTTTCGCCGTGCCCGCGATGGTCGTCAGCGTAGACGGTGAACCCCGCCGCGACGAGGGCGCGAGCGAAGACGTCGTAGCGTTTCGCGTGCTCGCCCAGCCCGTGCGAGATCTGCACGACACCGATCGGGTCTTCGGCGGCCCACTCGTAGGCCGTGATGACCACACCCTCGTCGTCGGTGTACTCAAACTCGGTGTATTCGAAATCGGTGTTCTCGAAACCGCTCCTCGCGAGACCGTCGCTCTTCATGCGGACATTCTGCCGGGTGCGGCTGTGTGTGAGATGCGCAAGTGTGCGAGGCGCGGGGTTCGTGGGCGCGGGTGTGCGGGGCGCCCTCCTCCTCACTCCGGTCTTCTAGACTCGAGGCGTGTCCCGTGGATCCCTGCGACGAGGGATCCGCGTCGCCCGCAACCTCCTCGCCGTCGGCGTGATCGTGTCGATCGTCGCATCGGCCGGTGGGTGCGCCGCGCCGGGATCGATGATCGCGGGCGCGGGTGAGGTGACAGGAACGATCGTGCAGGAGGAGCCGAGCGTGCGGATGACGGATTTCGAAGTTCCAGGGCCGGCCGCCGACCCCGCGGTGGCCGCATCGATCGGCACCCCCAACCGGGTGGGGTCTGCCGCCGTGCCCGTGAGGCTGTACGAGCCCGCCGAACCCGCGTGGGCGGTGCTCGTGTGGGCGCACGGCGGGTCCTTCGTGCGCGGTGACCTCGACTGGCCCGAATCGGATTGGGTCGCGCAGCGCTTCGCGGAGCGAGGGATCCGCGTCGCCGCCGTCGACTACGTGCTCGCAAGTGACACGGTGAAGGCGCCTGCGCCGGCGAACGACGTCGCCGCGGTCGTCGGCTGGGCGTTGGCCGGGGAGACGCTGGGCGGCGAGACGCTGCCGGGCGAGACGACTCCCGTCGTTATCGGCGGGGCGAGCGCTGGCGCGCACCTCGCGGTCGCTGCGGTACTCACGCAGGCCGACGGGATGATGGGCGCGGCCACGTCTCGCGATGCGCAGAATGAACAAGTGCGCGCAGGAGTGGCACCCGCGGCCCTGCTCCTGCAGTACCCGACGTTGCATCGCGTGCAGCGGGAGAGCGCGGCGATTGCGGCGGCGACGAGTTCGCTGCCCGATGCGCGAAAGTTCGACGCCGACCGGATTGCGGCGATGTACGAAATGTATCTCGGCGACGGCGACGGCGACGGCGACGGCGTTGGCAGCGCGGGCGGAGGCGCCCCCGGCGCGGGCGGGCTGATGGTTCCCGTGGGTGAACTCCCTGCAGAGCGGCTCTCCGTGCTCCCGCCGACGATCATCGTGAACGCCGATGCCGACGATCTCCGCGCGTCGGGGGAGCAGTTCGCCGAGCAGCTGATCGACGCCGGCATCCCCGTCGTCTCGCACGTTCAGCCGTCGACGGTGCACGGCTACCTCAATCGCCCTGACGAGTCCGCCCGTGCAGCCGCAGACGCCACCGAGACGATCGACTGGTTTACGACGGAGCTTCGCCGCATCATCGCGGCCGGCTGAACGTCCGAGGCACTCGTTACACTCGGGGCATGAACGATCTCGTCGTCTCCCTGCCCACTGATCCCGGTCTCCGGGAGGCTCTCGCCGGCGAGCCCGGTGTCGAGTTCCTCACCTGGGATCTCGAGGAGCCCGCACCCAGGCCCCGCATCGATATCGTCGTGCCCCCGTACTGGGGTGGGGCGCGCCGCGTGGCGCGGGTCGCCGACGCCGAGGTCCGGCTCGTCCAGTGGCAGTCGATCGGCTACAACGGGCTTGAAAAGCACCTCCCGGCAGGCCTCCCCGTCGCCAACGCGGCCTCAGTACACGAGACGTCGACCGCGGAGCTTGCGCTCGCACTGACGCTTGCCGTGCAGCGAGGGATCCCGGAGTTTGTGCGCGCCGCCGATGAGCGCCGGTGGCAGCTCCGTTCGTTCCCGAGCCTCGCGGACCGGCGGGTGCTGCTCGTCGGGTACGGCGGCGTCGGCAAGGCGATCGAGGCGCGGCTCGCGGGCTTCGAGGTGAAACTGACTCGGCTCGCGCGTACGGCACGTGAAGAGCGCAACCTCGCCGGAGAGCCGGTGCAGGTGCACGGGTTCGCAGACCTGCACGCACTCCTCGCTGATGCCGAGGTGGTGATCTTGGGAGTGCCGCTCACGCCAGAGACCCGGCACTTGATCGATGCCGCCGCGCTCGCCGCGATGCCCGACGGTGCACTGCTCGTGAATGTGGCTCGCGGCCCCGTCGTTGACACAGACGCGCTTGTCGCCGAGCTGAACCCGGGGAGGCTGCGCGCCGCGCTCGACGTCACCGACCCCGAGCCGCTCCCCGAAGACCATCCGCTCTGGGAATGCCCGAACCTGCTGGTCACGCCACACGTCGGGGGCGACTCGAGCGCCATGCTGCCACGCATGGCCGCGCTCATCCGCCGCCAGATCGCGCATCTGCGGGCGGGGGAAGCTCCTGAGAACCTCGTGATCGGCGAGTGGGAGGTCTAGCGCCGTAGATTGTTGGGTCCGGGTGGCCCCTCGACAGGGGGCGCTCGAATGTAACAGAGTGTGCGCGTCTCGTGTGCCGGGACCACTCGCGAGAGTAATGTGACCCACATGGCCGCCACACCTCCTGAAGACTCAGCCCAGACCCCGGTGGGGCCTGCCGAGCCGCCCGCGACGGGGGGATCCAGGCCCACCGGTACTGAATCCAGCAGCGGCACGAGTACTGACGCGAGAGACACCCGCTTCTTCGGGCAGCCGTGGGCGCTGGCGAACATCTTCGGCGTCGAGATGTGGGAGCGCTTCAGCTTCTACGGCATGCAGGGCATCCTGCTCATCTACATGTACTTCTCGGTCGCCGAGGGTGGCCTCGGCATCGACCGGGCGATCGCGACGGGCATCGTCGGCGCCTACGGCGGCACCGTCTACCTCTTCACGATCGTGGGCGGGTGGCTGGCCGACCGGGTGCTCGGCTCGGAGCGGGTGCTCTTCTACAGCGCGATCGTCATCATGGCGGGGCACATCGCGCTCGCCGTACTACCCAACGAGCTCGGTCTCGGTACTGGCCTCGCCCTGGTCGCCATCGGATCCGGAGGGCTCAAAGCGAACGCGACCGCACTCGTCGGCACCCTCTACGCGGAGGAGGATACGCGACGGGACGCCGGGTTCTCCATCTTCTACCTCGGCATCAACCTCGGTGCGTTCCTCGGCCCCATCATCACGGGCCTGCTGCAGTCGGAGGTCGGGTTCCACTGGGGCTTCGGCGCCGCGGCAGTCGGCATGGCGATCGGCCTCGTCCAGTACACCTTCGGCCGCAAGCACCTCCCCGAGAGCTCCCGCGCCGTTCCGAACCCGCTACCAAGGGCGCAGCGCCCGCGCATGATCCTCGCGGTCGTCGTGGCGCTCGTGCTCATCGCGCTGCTCGTCGCGCTCGGGGTCATCCGCGCGGACAACCTCGCCGCGATCGTGATCATCATCGTGCTCGCGGCAGCGATCGCCTACTTCGTGGTGATCATGTCGTCGAAGCAGATCACGGCGATCGAGCGTTCGCGGGTGGCCGGGTTCATCCCGCTCTTCATTGTGAACGTCGGGTTCTGGTCCCTCTACCAGCAGCAGTTCACGGTGCTCACCATCTATTCCGACGAGCAGCTCAACCGGTCGATCTTCGGCTGGGAGATGCCGATCTCGTGGGTGCAGTCGATCAATCCCGTCTTCATCATCGTGCTGTCGGGCGTGTTCGCCGCGATCTGGACGAAGCTCGGCAAGCGCGCCCCCGCCGCTCCCGCAAAGTTCGCGCTCGGTGCGATCATTATGGGCGCGGCGTTCCTGCTGTTCCTGCCGTGGGCGGGCAGCGGCGAGGCTGGCACCCCGCTCCTCGCGATGATCCTCATCCTGTTCGTCTTCACCGTCGCCGAGCTCTTCATCTCGCCGCCGGGGCTCTCCGTGACGACGAAGCTCGCACCGGCGAAGTTCCGCACGCAAATGGTCGCGCTGTACTTCCTGTCGGTGTCGCTCGGCACATCGATTGCCGGGTGGCTCGCGCAGTTCTACGACCCCGATCACGAGACGCTGTACTTCTTGATTCTCGGGGCGATCGCGATCGTGATCGGAATCGTGCTGCTCGTCGCAGTGAAGCCCGTGCTCGCGCTGATGCGCGGCGTGCGATAGTCGCGCAAGGCTGAGGGATCCCTACGCCCTCTTTCGCTGGTTCCGCGTCGAACGCTGCTCCGGCCGAATCACCTCCGGCCGGACCTACTCCGAGTCGAAGCCCTGGCTTCGCAGGGACGCCCGCATCGTGTGCCGCCCGTGGAGCCCCTCAGTCTTCGCGAGTCGACCCGTGACGGTCCGCGCCCAGCTGCGGCCCGGCACACCCTGCGTCTCGAAGTACTCGCGGTAGTCCTCTTCGTGCTGTGCCGTGGCGCTCTCCCAGCGCTGCGGGTCGTAGGTCTCCCGGTGCAGCACGCCGTCGAGGGGAAGCCGGGGCTTTAGACCCGTGCCCTCGTTCGGATCGGGAACGCCGATCGACATCCCCACAACCGGAAACGCGTTCCGGGGCAGGCCGAGCTCGGCGCTCACCGCTTCGGGATTGTTGCGCAGGGATCCCACGAACACGCCTCCGAGCCCGAGAGATTCGGCGGCGAGCAGCGCGTTCTGCGCCATGATGCCGACATCGACGGCGCCCATGAGCGTGTTCTCGATCAGCCCGAGCGTTTCCGGCTCCTGCTCGCGCGCACGAATGATCTCGGCGTTTCGGGAGAAGTCAGCGATCCACGCGAGGAACACGGGCGCCTCTTCAACGTAGCTGCGGCCACCGATCGCGGCCGAAATGCGGTTCTTCCGCTCCTGGTCACGAATCGCGATGACGCTCACCACCTGCAGGTTCGACGACGTTGACGCGCGCTGCGCCGCAGAGATGATGCGCTCAAGCTGCGCGTCGCTGATCGGCGTATCCAGGTACTTGCGCACCGAACGATGGTTCAGCTGCAGGTCGATCACTTCGGAGGTGAGTGCGGACAGCGGTTCGGGCATCGGTGCGGGTCACTCCTGTGCGGGTCGGAAACAAGGGGATCGAGTCTGAACTGCTCTGAAACGCGTCGGAAGCAGCTCGAAGCCAGGGTAGCGGAGCGGCCCGAACGTGCGGTGCAGTCGGGTGCTGTCCAGTATCGCTGTCGTTGCTCGCGGCTACACTGGTCAAAGCCGCGCGAGGATCCCTCTGCGCGCATGCCCAAGATCCCCGCTTGCCCCTTGGAGTGAATACAGAATATGGCTGAGCAGTCCCGCCTCGACAAGGTCATCGCCCTCGCCCGCCACCGCGGCTTCGTCTTCCAGGCGGGTGAGATCTACGGCGGATCACGCTCGGCTTGGGACTACGGCCCGCTCGGCACCGCACTGAAGGAGAACATCAAGCGCCAGTGGTGGAAAGCGATGGTGCAAAAGCGCGACGACGTCGTCGGCATCGACTCGAGCGTCATCCTCCCCAAGCAGGTGTGGGAGGCGTCGGGGCACGTTGAGGTGTTCAGCGACCCGCTCGTCGAGTGCCTGCAGTGCCACCGCCGCCAGCGCGAAGACCACCTCATCGAGGCCTACGAGGAGAAGCACGGGCGCGAGCCCGAAAACGGCATGGCCGACATCGTCTGCGTGCACTGCGGCACCCGCGGCCAGTGGACCGAGCCGCGCGCCTTCTCCGGTCTGCTCAAGACCTTCCTCGGCCCGGTCGACGACGAGGCAGGCCTCCACTACCTGCGGCCCGAAACCGCGCAGGGCATCTTCGTGAACTTCGCGAACGTGCTGCAGTCGGCGCGCATGAAGCCGCCGTTCGGTATCGGTCAGATCGGGAAGAGCTTCCGCAACGAGATCACGCCGGGCAACTTCATTTTCCGCACCCGCGAGTTCGAGCAGATGGAGATGGAATTCTTCGTCGAGCCGGGCACCGACGAGGAGTGGCAAGAATACTGGATGCAGGAGCGCTGGAACTGGTACGTCGACCTCGGAATCAACCCCGAGAACCTGCGCTTCTACGAGCACCCGAAGGAGAAGCTCTCCCACTACTCCAAGCGCACGGCCGACATCGAGTACCGCTTCCACTTCGCGGGCAGCGAGTGGGGCGAGCTCGAGGGCATCGCCAACCGCACCGACTTCGACCTCTCGACGCACTCCAAGCACTCCGGCAAAGACCTGAGCTACTTCGACCAGCCGAAGAACGAGCGCTGGACGCCCTACGTGATCGAGCCCGCGGCGGGCCTCACGCGATCCCTCATGGCCTTCCTCGTCGACTCGTACCGCGAAGAGGAGGTGCCGAACGCAAAGGGCGGCACCGACAAGCGGACGCTGCTCGCGCTCGATCCGCGCCTCGCGCCGGTGAAGGCGGCCGTTCTGCCGCTCAGCCGCAACGAGAACCTCTCACCGCTCGCGCGCGAGATCGCGCAGGATCTGCGTGACGACTGGAACATCGACTTCGACGACGCGGGCGCGATCGGCCGCAGGTACCGCCGCCAGGACGAGATCGGCACCCCGTTCTGCGTTACGGTCGACTTCGACTCGCTCGATGACAACGCCGTGACCGTGCGCGAACGCGACACCATGCAGCAGGAGCGGGTGCCGCGCGCCGAGCTGCACGCCTACCTCGCCGAGCGCCTCCGCGGCTCGTAAGGGGCGGCGCATGACGAGCACGGGCCCGCAGCCGCCGACTCCGCCTGAGCCGACCCCGCCTGAGCCGACTCCGCCTGAGCTGGTTCAGCCGGGGTCCCAGCCGGGCGCGCCGGCCGGCTGGGCGTGGGCGCAGCACCCGGTGCAGGAACAGGTCGTCGAGACCGAACCGCTCGACTACCATCGCCTGCTCCGCGGGGTGCAGAACTACCGCTGGTGGAAACCGCTCGTGCTCCTGCTCGTCGCCGGCGCCTACTTCGGGGTCTTCACGATCGCGTTGGTGATGCTGTTCGTGCCACTGAGCGTGGCGATCGACCCCGACTATGCGACGGACCTCGCAACGGGGGCGGGTGAGGTACTCGACACGCAGCGACCCATATCCGTGCTGCTCGCGCTCAGCTCCATCATCATCATGATCCCCGCGGTGCTGCTCGCGATGCTCACCCTCGGGATGCGCCCGGTCGGGCGGGTCTGGTCGGTCGCCGCGAAGATCCGCTGGGGGCTCTTCTTCCGGCTGGTCGGGGTCGCCGTGGTTGCGCTCATCGTGATGAACGCCGTCGGAATCGGCGCCGGCCTCATCGAGGTCGCGATCACTGACCCGACCGCGCTAACCGATCCTCAGCCGCTCCCCGAGCGCGATTTCGACGTGATCGCGGCGCTCATCTCCCTGGCGCTGATCATCGTGCTCGTGCCGTTCCAGGCCGTCGCCGAGGAGCTCGTCTTCCGTGGCCTGTTCATGCAGGTCATCGGCGCGTGGCTGAAAAGCCCGTGGTTCGCGATCCTCATCCCGTCCGTCGGGTTTGCGCTCGCACACATCTACGACATCTGGGGGCTTGCCGCGGTTGGTCTGCTCGGGGGCGTCGCCGCGTGGCTCACCTGGCGCACGGGGGGCCTCGAAGCCGCGATGGCGATCCACATCGTGAACAACCTGATCGTGTTCATGATCCTGACCTCGGGGATTGCCGGCGAAACCGCTCAGACGACCGAGGGCGGAGGTCTCGCCGGTGTCATCGGGGAGATTGCGGGCCTCGCCGTATTCATCTGGCTGACACTCGCCGTGTTCAAGCGAGGCGGGTACGGCCGCAGTCGCATCGACCTCGTTCGCGTCACCCTACCGCTGAACGGGCCGGTCTCCGGACCATTGCCCGGTGCTGATTCCGGCTCCGTTCCTGGCTCCGTTCCTGGTCCTGGCTCCGCGTCATCCGGAGGGCCCCATGGCTGATGCGTGTGTGATCGGCGACTCCCTCCCCGCGCTCGCCGCCGCGCTCGAACTCGCGGAGGTCGGGCTCGACGTGCGCGTGGCGCTCGGGGAACGGCCAGACTGGCCGGCCCGGGGGGTCAGGGATCCCGACGGGGTGCTTGCCTCCTACCTCACGCGAATCGCCCAGCCGATCGCGCAAGAGGGATCGGTCGCGGAGTCGGCATTGCCCGTGCTGGAGACGCCGCCGCTGCTGCATCTGCGTGATGCGCGCGGAGCGTGGGCGCCGCTGCCCGAGCCGGAAGTGCTCGGGATCCCTGCGGTGCCGATGTCCTCCGAAGCGCTCGCGTTCCTTCGCGGTGGCGCGGGGTTCCGCGCGTACCTCGACCGGCTCAAGCCGCTCCTCACCGTGGGGAAGACCCACCAGCTCAGTCGCCTCGTCGACGTCCGCTTGGGGAAGGCCGTGTTCGAACGCATGGTGCAGCCAATCGTTCGAGAACGGTTCGGCACACCGGACGTCGAGGTCGCGATCGCCGCCCCCGGGCTCAACGAGGCTCTGACGCTTGCGGGATCCCTCTCCGGAGCGGCGCTCGCCTACGCGGAGCGCGATGTTGCACGTGAAACCCTCGTCGCCCCTCAGGGCGGCTGGATGGCGCTCCGGAGCGCGCTGATCGCCAGGCTCGAGCTGTACGGAGCGACGATCGCGGCAGGCCCGGTTGCCGCGGACGGTTCAGCGGCGGGCTGGCTGGTACGTGCTGGGGAGTCAGAGTTCGAGGCGAACACGCTCGTTGTCGACCTGCACGCGGCGCCCGCGGGAAGCCCCGCGGAAACGTTGGGCGACCTCGGCCCGCAGCAGGTTCGTGCCTTCGCTACGGTGGCGACCGCCCGCGGGGACGCCCCGCTGGACGCAGGTGAGGCGCTCGACACCGTGAAACTTTCCGACGGCACGGAGTGGTCGGTGCGACTCCGGGCGGCACGGCCCGACGGAGTCGAGGGAACACTCGCGGAAATCTCTGGCCCCGCACTGCCCGAGCCGCCGCAGGCGGAGGTGCGCGACGTGCTCGTCGCGGCCGGGCTTGAATTCGCCGGACACGATCCGGTCGGGAGCGAATCTGATGCGGGCGATTCCACAGTGGCCGATCCTGCCGGGTTCGATCCAACCTCAGGTGATCCAGCCGCGGGGGACTGGGTGGTCCGTGCCGCGCCGTTCACCTCGACGGCGGAGCGAGATGCGGGTCGTATCCGACTGCAGGCCGCAAGAGCGGCGGAAGACATGCTTCTCCCCATCGGCAGCGAGCTGCACGGCGACGACCTGCCCGAAGCGCTCGCGGACGCGCAGCGCGCTGCGATCACACTTCGGCGCCGACTGACCGGGATCGCCGATTGACCGGGGTAGTCCGATTGAACTTGGCGAGCCGCGCGTACTGGGCGAGCCAGAACCCTCAAGCGTATCCAAGCGGGGACGCGTCGCACCACCCCGGTGGTGCCGCCCCTGGCGGGTGCGAGTAGGCTGGCAGATGACCGAACTTCGCCATCGGCGGGAGGCAGAATGAAGGGCAAGATTGCATTCGTGCTCGGCGCAGCGGTCGGCTACGTGCTTGGCACGCGGGCCGGTCGCGAACGCTACGAGCAGATCAAGCGCGGCGCCATCACCCTGTGGGAGACGGCCCCGGTGCAGCGTGGTGCGCAGGTTGTGCGAGACGCGGCGCAGGCGCGCGTCGACCAGGTCAAGGAAGCCGCCGTGCAGGCCGGCAAGGGGCTGCTGAACGGAGCCTTCGGGGCGGGCGGCACCGCGACGCCGCGGCCGGATTCTGCGCCGAGTGCCAGCACCGCTACCGAAAAAAAGGCTCCGACCAAGACCGAGACCAAGAGCAAGGCTGAGGCCGGAGGCAATGAGGAGGGCGGCGACACGTGACTCGGAAACGGAATCAGGCCGGCACATTCGAGCTGCTCGCGCGTCTTCCGCAGCAGATCGTCACCCTCGTCAAGGTCGAGTACGAGAACGCGAAGCGTGAGGCCATCTCGAAGGCGAAGAAGGCGGGCATCGGCGCCGGCGCAATCATTGTCGCGCTGTTCTTCATCTTTTTCATGCTGCAGGCGCTCGTCATGGCGGCTATCGCCGCCCTCGCAATCGTGTGGCCGTGGTGGCTCGCAGCCCTTGTCATCGCGGCTGGGCTTCTGCTCCTCGCCGCTACGGCGGTGCTCGCGGGTGTGGCACTCATCAAGCGTGGCAACCCGGTGCCCGAGGAGACGCTCGGCCGGGTGGGTGAAGACCTCGCCGCAGTGAGCGAGGTGCGGGTGAACGCGGATCCCTCGACATCTCACCTGCCGCATCCCGGCGGAGAGGGGAATTGGCGATGAACGCTGAAGACAAACGGCAAGGGATCGCCGATGCCGCCCGCGCCCGCGCAGAGCTCTACGACACGCTCGGACAGCTGCAGGAGCGACTGAACTATGCGCAGCGCGTCGACGACGCGGTGGATGAGGCGCGCGAGCGTGTCGCCACCGCAAAACGGGAGCGGCCCGGCGCTTTTTTCGCCGGCGTCGCCGGAGTCTCGCTGGCCGCGGGACTCGTCGCCTGGGGGGTCGCGTCGGCGATCCTGCGACGCTTCAACGTCTAGGTCACGGTTGGGTTGCGTTTGGAGTCCATCTGGCCTGAGTTTTGCGTCCACCGTGAAGCAGAGTAAGAATAGGGGAGGCCGGGATGACACCCGGATCCCGGGCTTTTCTCGTGCGAGAGCATGTTGGAGAAGCCCCAAACGATGAATCATCGAGTGAGTGGGGTATATGTCGGCTGAGTCGAAACCGCTCAGTGGTCTCCGTATCCTCGTCCCGCGCGGCGGGACCTGGGGCGATCTCGTCTCCAAGGCGCTGAGGGAGCAGGGGGCCCAGACGGTCGTCGCGCCCCTCGTCGACTTCGCTCACACCAGCGAAGAAGAGAAGCTTGTCGGCGCGCTGAAGGACCTCGAGGCCGGCAGCTACGACTGGCTGACGGCGACGAGCGCGACCGTCGCAGACGTGCTCCAGCACCACAACGCGGTGATCCATCCGCGCACGAAGGTCGCGCTCGTCGGCGAGGCCACGGCGATGGCTTTCCGTGACGCCGGCTACCCGATCACCCTCACGCCGAGCGACGACGACAACACGACTCACACGCTGCTCCGAGAATGGCCGGAGATCGACTCAGGCGAGGTGCTCCGCGTACTCACGCTGCGGTCGGACGTGGCAAGGCCCGTGCTCACCACCGCGCTGATCGAGCGTGGGCACGATGTCACGCCCGTGCTCGCGTTCCGCACCGTCGGGGTTCCCGCCTCGGTGCACATCCGCGAGGACGTCGAGTCGGGCCGGATCAACGCGCTCCTCGTCGCCTCGGCAAGAATCGCCCACCAGGTCGCGGAACAGTTCACGACGCTCCCCGAATCGACGCTCGTCGCCTGCGTCGGGTCGAAGACTCAGGAGGTCGCGTCAGAGCTCGGACTCCCACTCGAAGCTGACGCAGAGGATCACCCGCTGCACGAGATCAAGCGCGCGCTCATCGAGACCGTCGAATCGGTGATCGACCCGAGCGACACCCTCGACTGATCCTTCGGTTCCGCTGCTCCCCGGCACCCTGACGCTTCAGGGTCCTTGACAGCTCGGCGCCGCTGATCCCTCGCGCGGCTGGCCGCTCGGCGCCGCTGGTGCGCCGGTGCCCTTGCTCCGCGACGAGTACCCCTACTCATCGTCGTTGAGCAGGGGTGTCTGTCGGTGAGTAGGGGCAGTTGCCTATCGCGGCGGGAACCGGCCGCAAACCGGCGAGGGATCGGGGTACGCGTTCAGTCGCGCACGAGCACGAGATCCTCGACCGTGATGCGGGTGCGCGGGGCGACCTCGCGCTCGCGCAGCGGCTCCGGGAGCTGGTCGGCGCTTCCGATGGCGCCAATCGCGGTGACCGAAATCGGGTTCTGCCGCTCGTCGAGGTTGAAGGCCCGGCGGATCGCCTCGCGGTCGAAGCCGCCCATCTGGTGCGTGTAGAAGCCCTCGGCGTGGGCCTGCACGCTCAGGTGCGCGACGGCCTGGCCCAGATCGTAGACGGCCCAAGGCTGCTCGTTGCCCTCAGCGTCGGAGAGTTCCGCGATATTCACGATGAACGCCGCTGCCGCACCCGCCCACTGCGTGTTGAACCCGGCGAGCGTCTCCGTGATCCGCGAGAAGCTCTCACTGCCGCGCCGCGCGACGATGAAGCGCCAGGGCTGCGTGTTGCTTGCGCTGGGCGCCCACCGTGCCGCTTCCAAGATGCCGCGCAGTGCGCCCTCGGGGAAGGAGTGGTCGGCATCGAACGCGCGCGGACTCCACCGCTCAGCGAGAGTGTCGATGACGGGTGCGGTGGTCTGGGCGGTGCGCGGATTCATTTGGGATCTCTCTTTGCGGGTCGGTGGGTGCTGGTGCAGGTGCGGGCGCGGGTCAGCGTCAGGAGCGACACTGTCGGTGTGCTTCGCGCGTGGGCGCGAGTGCGCAACCGTGCGCGGTGGCCGTGAAACGGGAGTGCGCGGTGGCCGTCTACAACGGCTTACGCGGACGATGCTCACGGCGTCCGAATGATCACAACGCCGAGGGGTTGATCCCTATTCCCGCGCGAGAAGAACAGTGTGCGTGACTGTTCAGCCCAGCAGCCAGGCGACGAGAGCGATCACGGGGAGCGAGACGAACGTGGTGAGGAATACGGTGTCGCGAACCATGACCTCGCCCTGGCGGTAGGTCGCAGCGTAGTTGTAGACGTTCTGGGCCGTGGGGAGGGCGGCAATGGTGGTCGCCACCAGGGTTTCGTGAGGACCGAGCCCCAGCGCAATCGAGAGCGCCCACGCCACGACGGGCATGAGTATGAGCTTGATGCCGGAGGAGGTGAAGACCGCGAGTCGACCCGTGCCGCGCTGCAGGGCGCGCTGCCCGTACAGCGAGATTCCGAAGCTGAGGAGCACCATAGGGATCGCCGCGGCGCCGAGCATCTCGATCGGCGCGAGTACGAGTTCGGGCATCTGGAGCCCGAAGACGGCGAACAGGAACCCGCCGATCGAGGCGATGATGATGGGGTTCGAGGCGGCGCGGCCGAGCGCGACCCAGGCGCCCTTGAGGCCGCTGCGGCCGGGGCCACGGGTGGACTCGAGGATCGCGAGGATGGCCGGTGAGAAGAGCACCAACTGTACGAGGAGGAGGGGCGCGACATACGCGGCGTCGCCAAGAATGTAGACGGCGACGGGCAGGCCGAGGTTGTTTGAATTGACGTAGCCCGCGCACGTGGCGCCGAGGGTCGTTTCCGCGAGGGATCGCTTGAACCAGAGCCGGGAGGCGATCACATAGACGGCGGCGGCGATGATGGCCGCCAACGTGGTGATGATGATGACGGGGGTGAAAAGCACGCTCGGGTCGCTGTCGTGCAGCACGCCGAAGAGAAGTGCCGGGGTGGCGACGAAGAATGCGACGTTGTTGAGCACGAGTCGCTGATCGCCCTTGACGACCCCGAACAGGGCCGTGAGATACCCGGCGCCGATGAGGCCCAGGATCAGCGCGAACCCGTGCAATACTCCCAGCATGCGGCTCCTCTTTCCAGTACGAGCCTAGAGGACCGGCGGGTGCCGCCTCGCATCTGTGAAAGATGCCTGGTGGGGGTGAGTCAATTCGCGACAACTCCTCGAGAACCCGTAGTGGCAGCAGTAACGTCATGTACGCGTGTTTGTGGCCGGCGGCAGAGGGTGGCTGGTCTGATCAGAGAGGATCGATGCATGGCAACGATGTGGTGGCCCGAAGCCGCTGAATACAACGAGTTTCTCGCGCCTGCGATGATCGTGTCCGGGCAGGGGAGCTCCTCTCGCGTGCCCGAACTGCTGCAGAGCAGGCTGCGAATTTCTGGCGGAACGATTCTGGTCGTCGTCGACGACATCGTGCTCGATGCTGGCCTCGCGGCCGGGCTGCTCAAGGGCCTCGAAGATTCGGGGTTTCGTGTCGTCATCTCGAGCGGCTTCGGAGCCGAACCCGCAGACACCGTGGTGGATGCCGCGGCCGAGCGCGCGCGAGAGGCGAACGCCGACGCCGTGATCGGCATCGGCGGAGGCTCGGTGCTGGATTCGTCGAAGCTTCTCGCCCTGCTGCTGCGCAACGAAGGCCGCACTGCCGACTGGCTCGGCGTCGTCGAGCCTCCCCAGGGTGTCGCTCCGCTCGTGCTCATCCCGACGACCTGTGGCACGGGAGCCGAAGCGACCCGCATCGCGATGGTCACGGTCGACGGATCCAAGCGCGCCGCCTCGTGCGCGCTCTTCGTGCCGACCGCCGTCGTCATCGACCCCGAGATGGTGAAGACCCTCCCGGGCGGAGTGATCGCCTCGACCGCTATGGATGCCCTCGCACATGCCGTGGAATCGCTGATGTCCACCGCGAGGTCGCCGATGTCCGCCCACCACGCGCTGCGGGCGATCGACCTCCTCGTCGGATCGATCGAAGCCGCCGTGAACGGCGACTCCGACGCGCTTGCCCGATGCCACTGGGCCTCACACCTCGCCGGGCAGGCGCTGAACGCGGGCGTGGTTCTTGGCCACTCCCTCGCATACTGCATCGCGCACGAGCACCCGATGCCGCACGGCACATCGTGCGCCCTGGCCCTTCCCTACACGATCGCGTACAACCGGACGATCGACCCGGATCTCGGTGCACTGATCGCAGAGGGCCTGACGCAGGGGCGGTCAACATCGCTGCGTGAGGCCGCCCAGGAGGTCAAGGATCTCGCGGCCAGAATCGGTCTGCCGACCACGCTCGCGGAGACCTCGATCCCTGCAGGTGCCGCCCGGGAGCTCGCGGAGCGCTGCATGCGAGAGTACCCGCGCCCCACGAACCCCGTTGCATTCGACGCGGACCGTCTGACGGCGCTCGTGGAGTCGATGCGCACGGGAGACCTCGACGCGTCATTCGCCGTCGCTGGTTAATCACCGCGCCTTCGCACACGCGGCGCGCACCGCGCACCGCAGAAGAACTGATTGAACGAGAGCCGAGGAGACGAGACATGTTCGGATCGATGCTGAATCTGGTGAATGGTGAGTTCCGGTCCGCCGGGTCCGGACAGGTGCTGGACGTCGTGAACCCCGCAACCGACGAGGTCGTGGGGCACGTGCCCAGCATGGACGCCAGCGACCTTGCGGCTGTGTTCGATGCGGCCGAGCGAGGTGCCCACGCCTGGCGGGCAGCCGGCCACATCGCGCGCGGGCAAGTCCTCCACCGGGCCGCAGCGCTCATCCGTGAACGCGCCGACGAGCTGGCCACCGTCATCGTCGCGGAGATGGGCAAGACCCGCGCCGAAGCATCCGGAGAAGTTGGGAAGGCGGCGGAGTTCTTCGAGTACTACGCCGGCCTCTCGCGGCTGCCGTTCGGCCAGCTGCTGCCGGACGCCCGGCCGTCGACCGTCGCGCAAGTGATCCGCGAACCACTCGGCGTCGTCGTGCTCATCACGCCGTGGAACGATCCACTCCTCACTCCCGCGAGAAAGCTTGCGCCGGCACTGATGTCGGGCAACGCGGTGGTCATCAAACCGGCCTCGGAGACCCCGCTCGTCATGCTGAAGCTCGCCGAGATCCTGCACGAGGCGGGTCTGCCCGCCGGGGCCCTCGGCACGGTCACCGGACGGGGCGCCAAGATCGGTGATGCGCTGATCCAGGACCCCCAAATTCGTGCGGTCTCCTTCACCGGTTCGACCGCGGTCGGCTTGAAGGTGCAGCGCGACCTCGCTGGAACCGGCATTCGCGTACAAACCGAGATGGGCGGTAAGAACGCGGCCGTCGTGCTCGATGACGCAGACCTCGATCTCGCGATCCTGGCAATCATGGGCGGTGCGTACGGTCAGGGCGGGCAGCGCTGCACCGCCACCAGCCGCTTGATCGTTCAGCGAGGGATCGCGAGCGAGGTGAAGCGGCGACTGTCGGAGGCCGTGGGCACCCTTCGCGTTGCCGCTGGCGACGCCGATGGCGTCGATGTCGGGCCAGTGGTGAGCCGGTCCGCGCAGGCCGAGATCCGCGAGCACGTCTCGACCGCCCTCGCCGAGGGCGCTGAGGTGCTCGCCCGCGCCTCCCTCTCTGCGGAGCAGGAACGCGTCGGCGCGTTCGTCGAGCCCCTGCTCGTCTCGACCACATCCGGGTCGGCGCTGTGGAAGAACGAGGTCTTCGGCCCGGTGGTCGGCATAATCGAGATCGACACACTCGACGAGGCAATTACTGCCGTGAACGACTCGACCTACGGGCTCGCCTGCACCGTCTTCACCGATGGCCTCGGCGCCGCAACACGGTTCGTCGACGAGGTGGACACCGGGCAGGTGTCGGTGAATCAGCCGACGACCGGCTGGGACATTCACATGCCGTTCGGCGGGTTCAAGGAGTCGGGCTCCGCATTCAAGGAGCAGGGGCTCGAGGCGCTGCAGTTCTACACCCGCGTGAAGACCGTCGCCATGAGGACGCGCTAATGGCGGATCTCTCCGCGTTTTCCCTCGACGGACGCCGTGCACTCGTCACGGGCGCCGGCCGTGGGCTCGGTCTCGGCATGGCCGCGGGGCTCGTCGCCGCCGGTGCACGGGTCGCACTCACCTCACGTAGCCGGGAAGAACTCGAGGCGGCCGTGCGCGAGCTCGGGCCGAACGCGGTCGCAGTGCCCGGAGACGTTTCCCGCACGGCGCAGCTTGGCGACTTCGCCGACGAGGTTGAAGAGGCCCTCGGCGGCGGCATCGACGTCGTCGTGCACGCCGCAGGGGTGCAGCACCGCGAACCGGCAGAAGCATTCTCCCTCGAGGAGTGGGAGCGGGTCATCTCCATCAACCTCACCGCACCCTTCGCGCTGAGTCAGGAGATCGGACGGCGACAGCTGGAGCGTTCGGCGCGCGGCAGCCACATCTTCGTCGGCTCGCTGTCGAGTGTGCTCGGCCTGCCCTCGTTCGTCGCCTACAACGCGAGCAAGTCGGGCGTGCTCGGTGTGATCCGAGCGCTGAGCGCGGAGTGGTCGGGGCGCGGGATCCGCGTCAACGGCATCGGCCCGGGATATATCCGTACGAAGCTCACAGAGGCCGTGTTCGCGGATCCCGTCCGCTCCGCGGAGCTGGCCGCGCGAATCCCGATCGGCCGGTTCGGCGAACCCGAAGACATGGCGGGCGCCGCAGTGTTTCTCGCGTCCGACGCCGCTGCGTACATCACCGGCCAGCTGCTCATGGTCGACGGCGGATGGTCGTCGAGTTGACCGGCGGCCGAGGGACCGCGCACAGGCGTGAGCGCTCAGGAAATTCGTCATTCGCGCTACGCGAGAAAGAGGGGAGCGGGCAATGACCGCGAAGGTCGGGATCATCGGCGGCGGCATCATCGGCATCGCGCTGGCACGAGCGCTGACGGCGCGCGGCGAGGACGTCACCGTCCTCGAAAAAGAGGCGAGGCTCGCTCAGCACCAGACCGGCCACAACTCGGGCGTCGTGCACGCGGGCATCTATTACGCCCCTGGCTCATTGAAGGCCGAGCTGTGCGCGCGCGGACTGCGACGCACGCGGGAGTTCTGCGAGGAGAAGGGGCTGCCGTACCGCGAGGTGGGGAAGCTCGTTGTTGCGGTCGATGAGAACGAGCTGCCGAAACTCGCTGAACTCGAGAAGCGGGCGACGGAGAACGGGGTGCCCGATCTCCGACGGATTTCGATTGCCGAGATGCGGGAGATCGAACCCCACGTGCAGGGCGTAGCCGCGCTCCACTCGCCGCGCACCGCGGTGGTGGACTACGCCGCTATCACCGAGGCTATGGCCGGGGATGTGCGGGCCGCCGGGGGCCGTGTGCTGCTCGGGCACGAGGTGACGAAGATTCGTCGTCAGGGTGCGCGGACCACGGTGATCACGGACCACTCCAAGTTCGAGTTCGATCAGCTCATCGTGTGCGCGGGGCTCCACTCCGACGCGGTGGCGAAACTCGTCGGTGCCGATCCCTCACCGAAGATCCTTCCGTTCCGGGGCGAGTACTGGGGCCTCGACCCCGCCCGTGCGGACCTCGTGCGGGGCATGGTGTATCCCGTGCCGGATCCGCGATTCCCGTTCCTCGGCGTCCACTTTACCCGCGGTGTGTACGACGACATCCATGTGGGCCCGAACGCGGTGCCCGCACTCGCCCGCGAAGGCTACCGCTGGCGCGACATCTCCCTCCGCGACACGTTCGCCTCGCTCACCTGGCCGGGCGCGTTCCCGCTGGCGAAGCAGCACTGGCGCATGGGAGTGAACGAGATCTCGGGTTCCGTGATCAAGCCGCTCTACGTCAAGGAGGCCCGCAGGTTCATACCTGAGCTGCGGAGCCGGGATCTCGTCGCGAAGACCGCGGCCGGCGTGCGCGCTCAGGCGTGGGCCCGAGACGGTTCGCTCCTCGACGACTTCGCGGTGGATCAGGTGGGCTCGGTCACCCTGCTGCGCAACGCGCCGTCACCCGCGGCGACCTCTGCGATGGCGATCGCCGACCACCTGCTCGAGCACTACATTGACTCGTCGCGCCTGAGCTGACGCCGGCTGCGCGAGTTCTCTCTTCCGCGCGAGTTCTCTCTTTAGCGGGGGATCTCGCTTCTGCGTACCCGAAACCCCGAATTGCGGTACGCAGAGCCGAGATCCCCCGCTCGACAGTTACGTCGACTCGCCGAGCGCGTCGAGCAGCCGGTCGACCTCTTCGGGCTCCGTGTCGAAGGAGCACATGAGGCGATAGAGGTCGGGTGCTTCTCGCCACGCGCCGAACTGGAATTGGGCCGCTGCAGCGCTCGCGACCTCGCGCGGCAGACGGGCGAAGACCGCGTTGGACTCGACAGGGTAGGCGATCTCGAACCTCTCGTCGTACGCCGCGAGTTCCGCGATGCCGTCGGCGAGTCGCGCCGCCATCGCGTTCGCGTGATCAGCGGACCGCTTCCACAGGTCTCCTTCATATAGTGCGAGCAGCTGCGCCGAAAGAAACCGCATCTTCGACCCGAGCTGGAGTGACAGTTTCCGCAGGTGGGGCATCCCAGGGGCCTTATCGGGCCTGAGTACGACCACTGCTTCCGCTCCGAGCAGACCATTCTTTGTGCCGCCGAGACTCACGATGTCGACCCCGACCTCGCTCGTGAGTGCGGCGAGGGAGGAGCCGAGGTGTGCGGCGGCATTGCCGAGCCGCGACCCGTCGAGATGTAACAGCATGCCGTGCTCGTGTGCCTGCTCGGCGAGGGCCCGGATTTCGTCAGGTGTGTAACAGGTGCCAAGTTCGGTGGCCTGGGAGATCGACACGACGCGCGGCTCTGGCCGGTGCGGGTTCTCGAAGCCCCAGGCCACCCGGGTCACGAGCTCGGGCGTGAGCTTGCCGTCGGGGGCCTCCACCGTGAGCAGTTTGATTCCGGCGGCCTTTTCCGGCGCGCCGGTCTCGTTGGTGTGGATGTGGGCGGTGTGCGCGCAGATCACGGCGCCCCAGCGCGGAAGCACAGCCTGCAGGGCGAGGACGTTCGCCCCGGTGCCGTTGAACACGGGGTAGGCCTCGGCGTGAGTGCCGAAGAGGTGTTTCGCGAGAACAGCGAACCTGGCCGTGAACGGGTCGCCACCGTAGCTTCGGACATGCCCGATATTCGCGGCCGCGATCGCGTTGATCACTTCAGGGTGTGCACCAGCCCAGTTGTCGGAAGCGAAGGATCGGAACGGTGGATCTTCTGATGAGTGCATGAAACCAGCGTACGGGGGTTGACATCACGCATTCGGGTGCGTAGGTTCATTAGTGAAGTAATGGACCAAGTAACGCTCGGCGCGGTGGAAGCGAGGATCCCTCGCGATCAACGCACACGAGCCGGGTTCACGACCAGAGGAGGCCCCGGGTGTTCGACGACACGCGCCCGATCTTCCTGCAGCTCGCCGACAGCATCGCCGACGACGTGCTGCGGGGGGTCTACGCCGAAGAAGAGCAGGTGCCCTCCACCAACGAGCTCGCCGCCTACATGCGTATCAACCCGGCGACCGCGGGCAAAGCATTGAACCTTCTCGTCGAACGCGGTGTTCTTTACAAGCGCCGCGGCATCGGCATGTTCGTCGCGCCGGGGGCGCGATCCCTCATCGAAGAAGAACGCCGGCAAGCCTTCGCCGAACGCTTCATCACTCCACTCGTCGCCGAAGCGAAAAGCCTCGGCCTCAGCCCCGCAGAAATCGCGAGGCTCATCGACCAGCGCTACGCGGCACTGCCCGCCGACCCGCAGCAGACCTCCAAGGAGCAGCAGTCATGACCCCATCATCAGCCCCACCGGCCGTCGAAGCGCGCGCCCTCACCCGCCGCTACCGCGGAGCCACCGCGCTTGACGGCGTCACGCTCACCATCGAACGCGACAAGATCACCGGCCTCCTCGGCCGCAACGGCGCCGGCAAGACGACACTCATGTCGCTCATCACCGCGCAGGACCGCCCTACGTCGGGGAGCGTGCACGTGCACGGAAGAGACCCCTTCGAGCAGGCCGAACTCATCGAGCAGATGTGCTTCCTCCGCGACAACCAGCGCTACCCCGACGATTACAAGCTGAAGCATGCGATCAGGGCGGCCCGGATCTGCTATCCGAACTGGTCGCAGGAGACCGCCGACCGCCTCATCGAACTCTTCCGCATCCCGTCGAAACCTGTCGTGAAGAAGTTCTCGCGCGGGCAGCTCTCGGCGCTCGGCATCGTGCTCGGCCTCGCGTCTCGCTCGGAGATCACATTCTTCGACGAGCCCTACCTCGGCCTCGACGCGACCGCTCGGCACATCTTCTACGACGAACTCCTGAGTGAGTTCACGGAGCACCCGCGCACGATCGTGCTGTCGACCCACCTCATCAACGAGATGGACCGGCTCCTTGAGCGGGTCATCATTCTCGACCAGGGGCGCGTCGTACGCCACGCCGACGTCGAGGAGCTGCGCGGCGATGCCTTCCAGGTCGCGGGCCGAGCCGCCGCGGTCGAGGAGTTCGCGAGGGATCGCCGATCACTCGCGCACCGCACCATCGGTGGTCTCGGAACGGCCGTCATCGAGGGATCCCTCGCCACCGACGACCGCGAGGCCGCCGAAGCCGCGAGCCTCGAAATCACCCCCGTGTCACTGCAGGACCTTGTCGCCGCGTACGGGGTCGGCGCCGAAGCCGCAGCAGACTGACGCCAAGTTTCGTCCGTGTGACGCCCGCGCGGCGCCCCGCAACGTCCGAGCGAAGGAGAACACCATGAACCGCACCCTGAAAGTCACGAAGCTCCACCTCAACAAGTGGGAGAACTTCATCGGCACCCCCGTGATCATCCTCGCCGTGGTGATGGCGATCACGCTCATCATCCAGATCGCCATCCAAAGAGCGACCGGGATCAGCGGCACTGACCCCGAATACATTGAGGGTGCGCGCTGGAACCAGGCGATCATGTGGGCGCTCCCCGGGTTCCTCGTCTACTACGGTGTGCAGGCCGTCGCGACGACATACCCCTTCGCGCTCGCGCTCGGCACCACTCGCCGCAACTTCATCGGCGGCACGATGATCTCGAACGCGCTGCAGGCCATCTTCATCACCGTGCTGCTCGTCGCGCTGCTCGGCATCGAACTCGCGACCGGCCACTGGTTCATCGGGCTGTACGTGCTCGACGTGCACCTGCTCGGCGCTGGAAACGTCGGGGTGCTCGCCGCCACCTCGTTCCTCGGCGTCATGTTCTGCTTGACGGTGGGCGGCCTCTTCGGAGCCGTGTGGGTGCGCTTCGGGAGCATGGGCCCCGCCTTCCTCGGCCTCGGTGCCGGCCTCGCGCTCGCCCTCACCCTGCTCATCCTCGCCCCGCGACTCGGCGAGATCTTCACGGGGCTCACCGGCGGAGCGGTCGCCGTCGCGGCGATCGTGGTGATCGTCGTCGCGCTCGCCGGAACCTGGTTCGCGATGCGCCGCGCCTCGGTCCGGTAGGGCCGGGGTGGGTGCGGGAAGCGGGGTGCGGTGCGCACGCGGTGGTGGCGGGTGGTGGCCGGGTGGTGGCCGGGCTGCGCTCGTGAGCGTGCACGTCGGGGGTGAGCGTGTACGTGGGGCAGGGATCCCAAAGTACACATTCACCCCCGACGTGCACGCTCGACTACGCCTGGCAATGCCCGGCCATGACTGGCAACGATTGGTAGTGCCCGCCCGCGAGTGCTCCTCTCGGATAGGGATCCCGGCCCCCGGACCAGCGACCGACCGGTAGGGATCTCGGGTCCGGACACGCGAACGCCGGGTAGGCTGAGGGCATGGCTGATTCTTCGTTTGACGTGGTGAGCAAGATCGATGCGATGGAGGTCGAGAACGCGGTCAACCAGACCCGCAAGGAGGTCGAGCAGCGCTACGACTTCAAGGGAGTCGGAGCCGACGTGACGCTCTCGGGAGAGGTGATCCTCATCAAGGCGAACTCCGAGGAGCGGGCGAACGCGGTGCTCGACGTGCTGCAGTCGAAAATCATCAAGCGCGGAATGTCGCTCAAGGTGCTCGACACGGGTGAACCCTACGCGAGCGGCAAGGAGTACCGCATCGAGTCGAAGCTCAAGGAGGGCATCGATCAGCCCACCGCGAAGAAGCTGAACAAGCTGATCCGCGACGAGGGCCCGAAGGGCGTGAAGTCGCAGATCCAGGGCGACGAGCTGCGCGTCTCTTCGAAGAGCCGCGACGACCTCCAGTCGACGATCGCGCTGCTCAAGGGCGCTGACGTCGACGTCGCCCTGCAGTTCGTGAACTTCCGGTAGAGGCACTCGATGAGCATGATCGGTGAGAACCTGCTCGGCCCAGAGCCCACGCGCCTTGCACCCGAACCCGAGGTGACCGCCGCGCTCGCAGCGGGGATCGACCGCGAGTCGGTGGCGCGCAAACACCCGGAGTCGCCGCTCGCGTGGGCAGAGCTCGCCGACCAGGCCGCGGCGGAAGGCCGAGACGTCGAAGCATACGCGTTCGCCCGCGTGGGCTACCACCGCGGGCTCGACGCGCTGAGGAAGTCCGGATGGCGCGGCGCGGGCCCGGTGCCGTGGTCGCACGAGCCCAACCGTGGCGTTCTCCGGGCGCTCTATGCGTTGCGTCGTGCCGCTGAGCGCATCGGCGAGGAGACCGAGGTTGTGCGCCTCACCGAGTTTCTGGACGGCGCGGATCCGACCGCGGTCGCCGAGATCGAGCGCGCCTGAGCGGCGGTCGCACCGCGGCGTCGGCTCTGTGGTCGCGTGGCGGAGATTCCTCGTCCTGGGCTGCCCATTTCTCCATCTACCCATGCTCCGTGACGAGTACCCTTGTTCAACGTCGATGAGTGGGGGTAGTTGTCGCAGAGGGTGGGTACTTGCTCGGTGCGAGCGGCCGCGGCATGAGCCAACCGCGGTGCGAAGCGTGCTCAGTGCGGGCCGGCCGCGGCATGAGGCGGCCGCGCCGCGCGGACCGCGCACGCACCCGGCGCGGCTCGTTGTCGGACGTCTTCGCTAGACTGGGGCGGTATCTGCCTGTTTGAAGGAAGGGGCTGTAATGCCCGCGGTACTGATCACCGGAGCCCAGTGGGGCGATGAGGGCAAGGGTCGAGCGACGGATCTGCTCGGCAGCCGGGTCGATTACGTCGTGAAGTTCAACGGCGGCAACAACGCCGGCCACACGGTCGTGATCGGCGAGGAGAAGTATGCGCTCCACCTGCTCCCCTCGGGCATTCTCACGCCCGGTGTCGTACCGGTCATCGGCAACGGCGTGGTCGTCGATCTCGGCGTGCTGAAGCAGGAGCTTGACGCGCTGTCGAGCCGCGGCGTCGACGTCTCGAAACTTAAGGTGAGCGCGAACGCACACGTCATCACCGCCTACCACCGCACCCTCGACAAGGTGACGGAGCGGTTCCTCGGCAAGCGCCAGATCGGCACGACGGGGCGAGGGATCGGCCCGGCCTACGCCGACAAGATCAACCGCGTCGGCATCCGCATCCAGGATATCTTCGACGAGAGCATCCTGCGGCAGAAGGTCGAAGCGGCGCTCGACTTCAAGAACCAGGTGCTCGCGAAGATCTACAACCGGCGCGCGATCGAGCCCGATGAGGTCATCGCAGACCTGTTGAGTTTCCGCGACATGCTCGAGCCGATGGTCTGCGATACCGGACTGCTGCTGCACGACGCAATGCAGGCGGGCAAGAACGTGTTGTTCGAGGCCGGTCAGGCGACGATGCTCGACATCGATCACGGCACTTACCCCTTCGTCACGTCGTCGAATGCGACCGCGGGCGGCGCTTCGACGGGGTCGGGTCTGCCCCCGCACCAGCTCGACCGCATCATCGCCGTGATCAAGGCGTACACGACGCGCGTCGGCGCGGGGCCGTTCCCGACGGAGCTGTTCGACGAGTTCGGCGAGCACCTCGCAGAGGTCGGCCACGAGTACGGCACCACGACGGGGCGGCCGCGGCGCTGCGGCTGGTACGACGCCCCGATGGCGCGATACGCGGCGCGCATCAACGGGGTCACGGACTTCGTGCTGACGAAGCTCGACGTGCTGTCGGGCCTCGAAAAGGTTCCCGTGTGTGTTGCCTACGAGGTGAACGGCACCCGCCACGACGAGATGCCCGTGAACCAGAGCGACTTCCACCACGCGAAGCCGATCTACGAGGAGTTTCCGGGCTGGTCCGAGGACATCTCGGGCGCGCGCTCCTTCGAGGAGCTGCCGAAGAACGCGCAGGATTACATCCTCGCGCTCGAGGCGATGAGCGGTGCCCGGTTCTCGGCGATCGGTGTCGGCCCGGAGCGCGAGCAGGTCGT
>Ga0172382_10001141_pt1 | contig 48239 bp, 39 predicted proteins | sample Leawel138RmetaG_FD_122245 | JGI IMG/M metagenome (GOLD analysis project Ga0172382, IMG submission 122245) | Leachate microbial communities from a municipal landfill in Southern Ontario, Canada - Leachate well 138R metaG | ecosystem: Engineered > Solid waste > Landfill > Unclassified | place... | reverse complement strand
TTGGTTCGAAAAAGCAGCTGAAAAAGAAAATGGTGCTGCTATGAATAATCTTGGGTTAATGTATTATGATGGCTTAGGAGTTTCTCAAGACTACGGCCAAGCCATATATTGGTTCGAAAAAGCTGCCGAAAAAGGAAATACTACAGCAATGACTAGGCTCGGGGTTATGTATTATGATGGTTTAGGAGTTCCTCAAGACTACAACCAAGCCAAATACTGGTTCGAAAAAGCAATTGAAAAACAAAATGATTCAGCAATGAATGGTCTGGGGCATATATATTATTATGGCTTGGGCGTTATCCAAGACTACAACCAAGCCAAATACTGGTTCGAAAAAGCGGCAGAGAAAGGAAATACTATATCAATGACAATGCTCGGAAACATGTATTTTGGCGGATTTGGTGTGGCTCAGGATTATTCTAAAGCCAAATACTGGAATGAAAAAGCGGCTGAGAAAGAAAATCCTATTGGTTTATTTAATCTTGGTTTTTTATATGAAAAAGGTTATGGGATTCGAAAGGATTATCCTAAAGCAAAGCACTATTATCAAATGAGTTGCGATAAGGGAAACAGTGATGGTTGTGTTAAGGCAAAAGAATTAAAAAAGTAAAGTTATTCCGTTACTTCCAACTTCTATTAATCGCTTATTACATCATAAAAAAGGAACACAACAACCATTATCGAAGAAATCAAAACGCCGTATCCACTGGTAAGCAAATATCCGATGATTGCTCCTGAAGCGGCTTTAAAAGCTCTTTTACCGTTTTTATAATCATAAATCAATTCCCCTAGAAAGGCACCAAAAAACGGAGCGATGATTATACTGATAAAACCGAAAGGTGAAAATACAATGCCTATGATCAGGCCGATTATCAAACCCCAGATTCCGTACCTGCTCCCTCCCATTTTTTTGGTCGCCGCGACCGGAACAATATAATCCAGGACAATGCCCAAAATCGTCAAAAAACCGAAGATACCGATAACCCACCAGCTCAATTCGCTGAAATGAAGAATGCGTGCGAGCAACAAGGCACCAAAAGACAACAGTGCTCCCGGTAATACAGGCACCACTGCTCCGACTGCTCCAACCAACATGATAATCACAAAAATTATCTTTATGATGAGTTCTTCCACTTCGTAAATGTAAATGCTTTTTAAGGAATTTTTAATCTTTTGAATGGTAGGGATTCGTTAAATTTGCACCAAATTAAAGTCCGGTGTTCCAAACTTCAACCAATCTCTATTCGAATAAGTTCCTGTCTGATCTGGCCAAAATCATCCGCACCCAGCTCAAAGAACTTTTTGGTGGCACTTTGAACAAGGCATTCATACCTTTTATCGAAACATTCCTTTGGGTGTTGATGTTGTTATTGTTTGATTTCATCCTGCAGAAAGTTTTCGGAAAAATCTTCGGATTGATTGCCAAGCACTCCCGGTTCAATTGGGTCAGGCAGTTTTACCAGCACAAAGTATTCCGTACGCTCATCCATTTCGTTACGGTCAGCATCCTGATTTCCATCAACCCCTATGTTTTCCAAAAATACCATGGCATTGACAAATTCACAGAAAAGACCATAGGGCTGATAATCATCGTGTTAATCATTCGGTTTGTCTTCCGTTTGATTGATGCCATCATTGCCATCAATGACGACAACACAAGCCATACCACAGTGGGAGTAAGGACTTTTGGGCAGATGATCAAGATTTTCGTGGCATTTTTTGGAATCCTGACTTTCATCGGGACTTTGATTGATGTAAAAATAGGAGAAATCCTAACCGTTCTGGGAGCCTTGACCGCAGTAGTTTTGTTGATTTTCAGGGATTCTATTCTGGGCTTCGTATCGGGTTTGCAAATCGCTTCATCCAGAAGTATAAAGGTCGGCGACTGGATTTCCGTGTCTAAATATGATGTGGAAGGAGTCGTGAAGGAAATCAATCTCGCAGTAACGAAAATCGAAAAATTTGACAAAACGGTTTCGACCGTCCCCACTTATGATTTAATCGCGTCCGAAGTGACCAACCACTCCTGGATGACTGCTTCGAATACACGCAGAATCAAGCGTTCAATAGTTTTCAATGTAGATTCATTCCGTTTTTGTGATGATGAATTACTGGCGAAATTCGAAAAAATAGATTTGATTTCTCAATACATTCGAACCAAAAAAAAGGAACTTGCCGAAGCCAATAAAAAAGTAAATAATCCGGATTTGATTATCAACGGAAGGCAACTGACGAACATTGGTGTTTTCAGAATTTACGCACAAAACTACCTGCTCAACCGCCCGGACGTTTCCAAAACCGATAAGCTCATCGTCCGGCAACTGGAACTCACTTCAGCGGGAATGCCACTGGAGATTTATTGTTTTGCTAACAATGTACATTTGGCGGAATATGAGCAAATCCAATCCGATTTATTTGACCATTTGATCAGTGCCAGCAAAGAATTTGAACTGGAAATTTCACAACCTTTTATCATTCAAGAAAACCATGACTAAATTAAGCGTGAACATCAATAAAATCGCGACCCTGCGCAACGCCCGCGGCGGAAACATGCCTAATGTGGTAGAAGCGGCCGTCAAAGCACAAGAATTCGGCGCACACGGCATTACGGTTCATCCACGGCCGGACGAACGGCATATCCGCTACCAAGATGTTTACGACCTCAAACCGGTGGTTCATACCGAATTCAACATCGAAGGAAAACCGGTTGACAGCTTTATGAAACTGGTCCTGAAAATCAAACCGGAACAAGTCACTTTGGTTCCGGACGCAGAAGATGCGATTACTTCTAATGCCGGTTGGGATACGGTAAAGCACCGGGATTATTTGACGGATATCATTTCTGAATTTAAACGCAGCAACATCCGAACCTCCATTTTTTTAGACCCCAATCCGAGACTTGTTGAAGCTGCAGCCGCAACGGGTACCGACCGTATTGAACTTTATACCGAAAGCTTCGCCGTAGCTTATGCCAAAGGAAATTTGAATGGAATTAAACCTTACCGGGAAACGGCAGATGAAGCTTTGCAATGTGGACTACAACTCAATGCAGGGCACGATTTAAGCTTATTGAATCTTCAATATTTCATTGAACAAATCCCTGAAATTGAAGAAGTTTCCATCGGCCACGCATTGATTTCGGAAGCGATTTACATGGGATTGGAAAATACGATTCAGGCTTATTTGAAAAGAATTGAATCGGCGAACCGGGAATCCTAAATCAATCGCTCAACTACTCCACATCATCCGGCGATTCGTCTTGCGGGACAAACAACCTGACCACGCGGACTGCTTGGTTCTGGTAGGCTTTTCCTGATTTCTGGTAACTGAATTTCGTAGCAAGCCTGGTTTTTTCATTGGTCATCGAATTCAGGACATCTCCTTTACGGTTCATCCTTTCTACCAAGTCATATACCACATCAAAGCCGATTTGTTGGAATTCATTGGGCGTTGCGCAATAAATATCCATAAACTTATTGAGTGTGTTCCTTTCATCGGTTCCGTAAATATTCACCAACCGGATGGTTCCGAAGGTAAAACCGATGTTTTTTAGCGCAGCGATGTTAGACTTGTTTTTTTCGTTGTAAATATCATAGGCCGAAACATATTTAATCCCGTAAGCAGTCAGGTTTTCGGCATTCATTTTTTGGAGTTTCTCAACAAAAGCGCTCCCCAACGTATTGTTATCCGAGACCAGAACCATGATTACGGGAGTGAAATATTCCTGATTCACCACGGTTCCGTCGCTTAATTTTTCATCAACTGACCGGGATTTCTGTTCCAATTGACTGGCATCAAATACCATGTTTACTTCCGCACCCGACAATGTTTTTTTCAATTGGGCCGCCACATAATCAGCCAAATCCCGGTTTCTTTCGTCCGTCAAAATTTGTATCGTTTCCCCTTTGTAATGGGTTTTGATTTCCTCCATAACCTTATCGGCGATGGCTTTGTCAGTTGGTGTGGCCACAACTACATTTTCAATTTCCAACAAATCCTCCGTATTGCCCAAGGGAGAAACAACGGGGATTCCGGAGCCTTCCATCATCAGTGCGAAAGATTTGAAATTGGTCGCGAACAGAGGCCCTACGACCGCATCGAATTTCGAGAAATCATGGGTCGCAATCAACTCTTCAATGGTGGCTGCTTTATTCTCGGAATCCATTACTTTCAGGTTGATTTTTTTTCCTTGCCCGGCCAAGGAATCCAGTGCCATTTTTGCACCGATCAGGATGTCGGTTGAAATGTTCTTTTCTTGCGCATTGCCGCCTTTCAAATGAAAAGGAAGCAACAAACCGATATGGATTTCATTGTCGTCAATCCGTTTGATTTTACCGGGAGATTTGATGATGTTTGCTCCTTCCTGTAAAGGGATTTTCAATACCATTCCGGTCTTGAGACCGTTTTGGAGTTCGGGGTTCTGTTTCAATAATTCCGCAAAAGTAATTTTGTATAATTTGGTGATGGAATAAATGGTTTCTCCTTGTTTAACGGTGTGTTCTATGAATCCGTCTTGGATTACCGCTTTGGTATTCCCTTTTTGGGGAATAAAAATAAACGATCCGATTTTGAGTCCCTCGGTTTGTAAAGAAGGATTGGCAATATAAAGTTCATCCTCAGTCACACCAAATGATTTGGCCAATGAAAAAATGGTTTCACCTCGCTGAACCAAGTGCATGCCATCTGGAACAACGGTGGTTTCGGCAGTTGAATTATCCGATTTCTTGGGGATTCGGATGACATCGCCGGCCTTTAAACCTTGGTTCAATTGCGGATTTAAACTAATCAAGGCGGTTTCAGATATACCGTATTCCTTGGTAAGCGAATAGATTGTTTGTTTGGATTTTACTTCGATGTAAATAAAATTTTCATCTTCTTGGGGAATGAAAACTTCTTCCGGTTCAACACTGTGGGGGACGATTTGCCCGTCGTTTTCTTCTTGACCGCCCGGAATCACGAGTACATCACCAATTTGTAATTCACGCTGTTTCAGGAAAGGATTGGCATTTTTGAGTTCTTCCTGTGAAATCCCGTATTGTTTGGAAATTCCGTAAACCGTTTCTTTGGGTTGAACGGTATGGCTTTTTTGTTGTGCAAAAAGGTTGAATCCAATCAGGAAAAACAGGGCTGCCAAAAGGGGATGTTTCATCTCTTGAAAAATTTAAACAAAAATACAATTCTTTCTGTTAAGGTAATGTTTTTATGATAAAACGGAATTCAAACGGTTGTATTTCATCGTAAATTTCTTTTATGAAGCCTTTGCCGTTTTCCATCCAAACATCTGAAAAATTCATCACCCGCTCTTGCAAATTCCCTTTGGGGAAGAGTTCTGCATGGATTTTTTCAATCCTTTCCACGCGTTCGGAATGTTTTTTCTTTTCGGCTTTGACCAACCGTCTTTTCATCTTCTCCAAACCTTTCAATTGCTTAACCTGTTGCGCATTGACCATATTACCAAAGCTCACATCCGTCGAACGGGCTTTTTGGGTAAGCTCATCAAATACCGACCGGATTTGTTTTTCGTAACCGTCAAAATCAATTTCGAGGCCGGCGTTTCGCATTACATTTTCAGAAACCAAACGGTGCAGTGGCTGGAACAAATTTTCGAACTCAATTTGGAGTTTTTCGAGTTTGGATTTTTGTTTTTTATTTAATATCAAAACAGAATTCCGCACCACCAACAATGGGAACAGAACATTCCGGGATTCAAAATAATTTTTCAATTGGAGCCAATAAGCAATTTCACCGCTACCGCCGATGTAGGCGATATTGGGTAAAACCGTTTCCTGGTAAAGCGGGCGCAGCAAAACATTCGGACTGAACTTTTCGGGATGGGCATTCAATTCCAGAAGGATTTCATCTTGGTTGAATTCAAAACTGGAATTCAAAACTCCATAGGTTTCATTTTCAAAAATGATTCTTTCGCGGATATCGCCATTCCCCAAATAAAATAAATTGATTTCGCGTGGATTGACCTGAATGGAATAACCGTTTTCTGCCAATTTTTGATTGGATTCCGTCAGGTTCCGGAAAGCCGTTTGGTTTACCAAATCATCCTGAAAATCGGCAACAACCAGTTTTTTGAGTTCAGGATCATCTCCATCAATGACCAACAGGCCGTATTCCCCAAATAAAGATTGCACCAATTTCCGAGAAGCTTCCGTTAAACTTTCGGAATTTAAATAAGAATCTTCAATCAATTTTTTGAGTGATTCCGCATTTTGGGTTTGGGGAAGTTGGTTGAGAAATTTTTTAAAAAGCACATCCAAACCGTCGAGGTTTAATCTGCCTACCGCACCGGAAGCGTTTTTATCCCAAATGAACTTTTGATTTTGATGGTAAAAGTGGTTGATTTCTTCGAAATCATGGTCTTCCGTCGCCATCCAGAAAACCGGGACAAAATTGTATTCCGGATGAATTTGACTCAATTCCTCACATGACTTGACGGTTTGGAGGATTTTATAAAAAAAATACAAAGGCCCGGTCAAGAGGTTGAGTTGGTGTCCGGTCGTAACCGTAGCGGTATTCGGCAAACGGAATTTGGCTAAATTTTGAATTTGCTTTTCGGATAATTTCAAGGATTTCATTTGTTTTTCCAAAACGCCGGAAACAATTTCACGATGATTGTATTCCTTTAATTTTTTTTCAGCCTGCACGCTCCATTCCGCTTCGTTTGGAAAAGCGGTATAAAAATCACGGAGCGTTTGCGAGGAAGAAAGGTAATCTTTAATCAAAGGTGAAAAATTCCCGTATTGTTCGGCGGTGAAAAAAGTCTGATTTGGTAAATCCAACGGAGCTGATTTTTTATAAATGAAAACAAATTTACAAATCCACAGCCAATTTAAAGGTTTAAATCATTAAAGTTTCGGCAGAGGAAATAGCCGCATCAATTAATTTGTTATTTTTGTTCATTCCAAACGGTTAAACAATCATTTAAGCACCAACCTAAACGATTCTAATCTTGTTGAGCATTTATTTATCGAAAGCCAAATTCCTCTTTACCGGGTTTTTCTTTTGGTTTTATATTTTTTTGTCGGCTCAAATCCAAGAGCAAGACTACCAATCGATTGCCGATAAGTCTTACGGAGAAATACATTCTTTTTTATTTGATAATTTCCACAATACTTCCAAGATTTACAGTTCCGATTCCGCCGATTATTTCCGGGAAGTGGATAAATTAAGAATGGCGGCGGAAAAAGTCAATAACAGGGCGTTGGTTTTGGAAAGCCGTTTTTTGAGGTTCCTTTATTTATCTTCCCAAAACTATCCGGATTATTTAAAAGAGCTGACTGCATTTTTGGAAACCGTTGACAAAGCCGGGATTCCCTATCTTCAGGGAAGAGTGAGGCAAGCATTGGGACTGCATTATTTTCATCACCAAAACAATTATGGCAAAGCTTTTATGTACATGACGGAGTCCTATCCATTCCTGAAGGATATCCCCTTGGAAGAATTGCCCGATAAACAGGAGTTGTTGTACAACATCGGCTATGTTTATTACAATATCGGTTATGCGTTTAAAGCAATCCAGTTTTTTGAGGAGGCCGAAATTTTGGATAATACTTATTACAAATCTTTAAAGTGCAATATCATCAATGCCAAAGGTTTAATTTACGAAGCGAGGGGAAACAACCGAAAAGCGTCGGAATATTTCCATGAAGCGATAAAGGAAGCCCAGAGAATCAACCATCCTGTTTGGTTAAGGATTTCCCAAGACAATCTTTCCGTCTTGTTGTTCAATGAGAAAAAATACGATGAAGCCAAAGTGCTCCTTACTTCACCTCCCCTACTCAGCCCGGAAGACACCGAAGAGTTCGTAGAGATTGAAAGCAGGCGTTTGACATTTCTTGCTGAAATCGCAGTCGCAAAGGAAAATTGGGCAGAACTTTCCGCAATTACGCAAAAAATCAAAAATCTCCCTCAATGGGAATTCAAAGTGCCCCTGAAAAGCCGAAAAGACATTTACCGTTTGCTGGCAACCGACCAGAAACAGCAATTAAATTTCGAAAAAGCATCCTTGTACAGCGATACGGCTTTGGTTTTGGCGACGCAGTATTTCGAGTTGAAAAGCAATGAGGGGCTAAAATTGGCGTTGGAAAAGGAAAGAATCGATTTTGTGCTCGATCAAAAAAACCAAGCTGCACACCAGAAAAAACTGAACTTGATTACGGTTGTTGCCCTGTTGATTATTTTGGGGTTGATTCTGGTGATTTCTATTATTCTATTCCGTAGGCAAAAAGGTATTTACAAAAAGAAAAACAAAAAAGTGGAGCGTGAATTGGTTGAATCCAAGGTAAAATTGGAAGAACTGGTTCGTGACATCAATCGCAAGAACAAGGAGGTACAAGCGTTTGAAGAGGAGCTCCAACAACTTTATAATGAAATTAACAAGGATGATTCCCGCATCAATGAAAAACAAAAAACATTGGAAGACTTGCTTTCAAAACCCATTTTAACGGACACCAAATGGGTTGTGTTCAAACGGGCATTCGACCGGGTTTATCCTGATTATTACCAAAAAATACAAGCCGCCATTCCGAATATTTCACCTGCCGAAACCCGGTATATGTATTTGCGGAAATTGAACCTTACGGCCAAGGAAATTGCTTACGTGCTTGGGATTTCACAAGGTTCCATCCGACAATACAAACACCGAATCCGGACTAAAATCCAATTGGAACCGACGATTGACTTGGAAGAATTCCTCGATAACATACAATAAAAATCTCCAAACTGCTGATTTAACCTTTTATACAGTTAATTTTAAAACACTAGTAATGAATGTTTTAAAAAACAAGATGACGCAAAAATATTTTTGTAACGTTTTTGTAACAGGCTAAAAACAATTTGTACGGGGATTTTAAACTTACTTTGTAAAGTAAAAGTTCTAAATCAACTTTATGACAATTAAACCTAACCTACTTTTATGTTTATGGCTACTGTTGATTGGCCCCAGCCTTTTGGCAGGTAGCTTTACCGAAAACGCTCAGGAAGATTCCATGACTTATGTACTCATTTTATTTCTGCTAATGGACATTTTTTTGGGTTTTATATTGGTTTTTGGCAAAGTCAAATGGAAGCGAAAGAAACACAGGAGCTTTCATTACATAAAGTCCCACTACCTATGAATTTTTACCTAAGAAAAAGAGCGGCTTTGAAAGCCGCTCTTTATTTTAATTCCTAAATTAGTTCTAAAGGATTAATATCCGAACAATTCTTCCAAAGAAAGTTCCTGCACTTCACCGAATTTCTGAACCGCTTCCCAATCCAAATTCTCTTTTTTACCGATTAAACCCACATTGAATTCTTTTCCTTTGATGTGTTGGGTAAAAAAGTTTTCCAAATCGCCGATGGTCATTGTCTTGGTTTTGGTATAAATGTCTTTGTTGATGTCGTAATCAATTGCCTTATCCTGCAAGTTCAGCCAATAAAAGAAAATACCGGCTTTGGTATAACGCTGGGTTGCGATTTGCTTCAAGGCCGCGTTTCGGGAATTCAAAAACTGGTTTTCCGCTTTGGGCATATTGGTCATCAGCTCCTTCATGGCTTCTACCGCTTGGGGTAATTTATTGGCCTGCGTGCCCACATAAGCGTTCACGTAATTGTATTTACCAATCTGTCCCGCATTGGAATAAAAACAATAAGCGGAATAAGCCAATGATTTGGACTCTCTTATTTCCTGGAAAACGATAGAGGACAAACCGGATCCGAAATATTCATTGAAAATAGCTGAAGACGGAAGCAAGTTCTTATCAAAAAGGTTTTCTCGGGACCGCAATGAAATCTCGGCTTGAACCATGTCGTAAGGTGCAAAATAAACCTTTCCGTCTGTGGCCGGTTGCGGATATTCTTTGGGAACGGGGATGGTTTTGCCTGAGCCAAAATTATGGTATTGGTTCAAAGCATTTTTGGTAGCAGCCAAATCATTTCCATAATAAAAAATCTGGTGCGGGTAATTCAGGAAATCCCGGATGATGGCTACCAGTTCATCGGGCTGAATCGCGCGGAGTTCTTCTTCGGTCAATTGATCTCTGAAACGGCTTTCAGAGCCGTACATTACATATTGGTTCAATGCATTTTGGATACTGTTTTTCTGGGTTTTCGCATCCCTTCTTCCTTTGAGGATTTTTTCTACGTAATTTTCATAAGCCTTCGGATCCGCTTTTACATGGGCGAGCAAATGTTCAAAAAGTTGAATCCCTTCTCCCAGATTTTCCTGTAAACCGCTGATGTAAACAAAGGAGCGGTAACTTCCGGTTCCGACGCCGTAATTGATACCCAATTTATAGAATTCCTTTTTAATTTCCTCGGGTGTGTATTGGGCGGTTCCCAAATAATCCAAATAATTAATCGCTAAGGAAAGTTTTTGATCGTGGTCAGAACCCATTTCGGTGATGTAATAAACCTGCGACAGGTTATTGGTTTTGTTTTCGATAAATGAAAACGGAGCATTTTTCAGCGTTTCCCGGTGAATGGATTTCCCGAAATCCACGAATTCAGGTTGGATTTCCTCCACCTTTAATTGCTGGAAATCCTTGTAGAATACAGATTCGTTTTCGCGGTTTAAATTGATTGGCGTAATGCCCGGGTTCTCTACACGAACCAAGTTTTTATTTTCGCCTTGTCTTTTGTAAACCACCACATAATTGTCTTTGTAATTTTCATTTGCGAACTGAACAATGTCTGCTTTGGTGAATTTAGAAAGTTCATCCAGATCGGCGACGATTTCGGCCCAACTTTGTTCTTGGATAAAGGAATTGTACATTTCACTTGCCAACCAGTCTGCGTTTTCAAGGATTTGTTCTCGTTGTTTTTTAAAGTCATTGATAACCGCTTGGAGCATCCAGTCGTCAAATTCCCCTTTTTTAATTTTTTCAATTTCAGCCAAAATCAAATCTTTTACCTGGTCGAGCGTTTGGCCTTCTTTGGGCATTCCGGTAAAAATGTGAGCGGTATAATCTTTCATGATTTGGGGCGATGCGCCTGCGTATTGAGCGGTTTGTTGCTGGTTGATGTTCAAATCGATTAAACCCGCCGTACTATTGCTCAAAAGCATATCCATCAAACGTACGAGTTGGCCGTCCTTGGTTTTCGTCCCACCCAGTCTGTACGCAAACTGAATCCTTTCTGCCGAAGGGCTTGACACCTCTACTTTTTTGATTCCTTTTAGCGGAGATTCATTGGCTAAATAACGCTTCGGCTCAGGGCCTTTCTTGAAATTCCCAAAATACTGATCGACCAGTTGAATAGCTCTGTCAAATTCCAAATCACCCACCAAAACGACCGCCATATTATTAGGAACATAATATTCATGGAAATAATTTTCAATCGCTACCAGAGAAGGGTTTTTCAAATGCTCGGAAGTCCCGATGGTCGTTTGGGTTCCGTAATGGCTTTCTGGGAATAAATTCTCCATCAACGCATAATGCATCAGCCGGAAATCACTGTCCTGACCGCGGTTGAATTCTTCATATACCGCCTCCAGTTCGGTGTGGAATAAGCGTAAAACCAATTCGGAAAACCTTTCTGATTCGATGACCATCCATTTCTCCAATTCATTGGAAGGAATGTTATTTTTATAAACCGTTTCGTCGAACCAAGTATGGGCATTGGTTCCGCTGGCGCCTAAGGACGAAATCATTTTGTCATATTCGTTTGCGACCGCGTATTGCGAAGCCAGATTGGAAATGGAATCGATTTGTTTGTAAATTGTTTTTTTCTTGTCCGGATTGGTTTCTGCCTTATGCGATTCATACAAATCTGAAATCTGCTTGAGCAAAACCTTTTCTTTTTCCCAATCGTGCGAACCTATTTTGGATGTCCCCTTGAAAAGCATGTGTTCCAAGTAATGAGCCAGTCCCGTATTGTCCTCCGGATCGTTGTTGGAACCGGTTCTTACGGGAATATAGGTTTGGATTCTCGGTTCATCTTTATTTTGAGCCAAATAAACTTTCAGCCCATTGGGCAAAGTATAAACCCTTGTTTTGGAAGGGTCATTTTCGACGGTTTCATATGTATAACCGTTTTTGTCTTGGTGAGTGGTTGTCTTGAATTGCGCCAGAATAGGTAACGACAAAACCAGACATCCGATGAATGTAAGCTTTTTGATCATTTCTGAATTTTAAAATTTCTCAAATATAATGAACTCTTTAAAAACAGAAATTTTAATTTTTTTTTTGACATCATGCAACTTTTTAGATTGCTCGGTTGTCTTATACATAGAAAATCATAAGTTTGAAAACAATTTTCATCCATAGAAAATCTACTGTGTACGAACTCCTTCCCAAGCTCAGGCAGCAGGACAGAGCTGCCCAAAAAGAAGTATATGACGTTTTTGCGCCTAAAATGCTTGGCGTTTGCAGAAATTATATATCTGATATTCACTATGCGGAAGATGTAATGAACAAAGCCTTTTTCAAAGTGTTCCAAAACGTAGGTTCTTTTAAATCCGAAGGCAGTTTCGAAGGATGGATTCGTCGCATTATGGTCAATGAAAGCCTGACTTTTCTGAGACTGAACAAAAGTTTGATCTATCTGGAAGAAGATAAAATTTCAGACGAACCGGCAGAATACGAGGAAGATTTGGATCGCATTGATGCCCAAGAGTTGCTGGATGGGTTACCGGAAAGCTACCGGGCTGTATTCAACCTATATGTGCTGGAAGATTATTCGCACAAGGAAATTGCGGAAATGCTGAACATAACCGAAACGACTTCTAAAACGCAATTGTTTCGCGCCAAGAAAAAATTAAAAGACATCATTCTTCAAAAAACACGGATTCAAAATGAAAACTAATATATCGGAACACATTAAATCGGAACTTTCCCAAAGAACGCTGAAGCCTTCCGAAAACGCTTGGGAAAAGCTATCCAAAATGTTGGATGAAGAAAAACCAAAGGCTAAAACCATCTCTTTTACAAAATGGAAAATGTTTTTAGTAGCCGCTTCAATTACAGTATTTTTTACCGTTTTGGGATTAATTCTTATTCAACAACCCGCTGCTGAAAATACCATTCAAGTTGTAGGCTCTGAGATAAATTCAAACGAAGTAAACGTGATAAATCCGCAAATTATTCCCGAAGAAATTCATCCAAAAGAAAATCAGGTTAATTCCAATCCGAATTCCGAAAAAAGCGAAGTCCAATTGGCTGTAATTCCTGTAAAAACTGAAAAAAAATCGAATCCTGTTCAAAAAACAGAATTTATAGCGCAATTGCCTGAAATCCAGAATCAGGAAGAAATCGCTGCGGTTGGCAATCCGGAACCGGAATCAAAACCGGAAAAGCAAAAAACAAATTTTGTAAACCCTGATATGCTGCTGTATTCGGTAGAAAACAATCAAGCCATTACCGAATCGAACAGCAATACACGTCTGGTATTATTCGACTTCAATAAATAAAAAATAATAACATTTTAAACCCAATTGATATGATACGAAAATTTATCATCTTAGGAATTCTATGCGCTTTCAGCATGGATTCATTCGCCCAGAAAATCAAACTCAACCTCAACGAAAACAGAGAAGCGGAAGAGCAGATAAGCAATGCTGTAAAGGAAAAAATAGAGGAATACGCCTTTGAAATGCGCAAGATTGTAATCGATGAAAAAGTGTTGATGAACGAGGAAATTTCAGGAGTGAACTTGGAATTGAAAAACAAATCTATTTCAATTTCGGAAGCCGAAAACCGGAAATCGGAAATCTCTCAAAAATATGCCGAAAGAATCAATCAGAGAATTTCACAAATAGATTTTGACTTGGATGAAATTACCAAAAAACAAGTGGAATACACCATTTTGAATACGGATGTAGAGAAGCTATCCAAAGAAAAACATTACCAGTCTTTAGAAGATAACTACAAAGCCAAAAATGAAGTTACCGGTTTTCTTTCTTATGGGCTCATGCATTTCGAGGACGGGGATGACGAATCGCTCAACAATCACTTGGGATATTCCAGCGGAATTGACGCAGGTTTCCTTTACCACAGGCAATTTAACCGAACCAGCCCTTGGGAATTCATCACCGGTGTGTATTTTTCCTGGAGAACGTTGCGTTTTGACGATGATTATATGATTAATCGTTCAGAAGACGGAGAAGTAAGCTTGATTCAATACGATAAAAACCTGAAAAAAAGTAAACTCAGGTCAACCTATGTGATGGTACCCGTCGGGATTAAATTCAACATTTCACCGTTGAAGCAGGTTACAGACGATTTTTCATACAGAAACACCAGTCAAGGGATTTCTTTAGGAGCGAATCTTTATGGCGGATTCAGAATTTCTAAAAATAACATTGTGAAAGGAGACGACATCAGCCATCGCGAAAAAGACACCAATTATAACCTGAGCCCTTTTGTTTACGGCACGCAGATTACCTTAGGCATTGACAACATCAATTTCTTTGTTCGCCAAGATTTCAGTTCTTATTTTGAGAAAAATACTTTTGACGACCGTAAAATGTTGCAGTTCGGAATCAATTTAGGTTTCTAATAAGAGAGATTAAACTTTTTATAATATTATCGAAAAACCGCCACTTTATTTGAGTGGCGGTTCTTTTTATTTCTTAATAATTTTCTTCGATTGATATCCTAAATCGTAATGAAAAAGTAAATGATAAACCCCCGGTTTTTGGGGAAAATCAAAACTGTAGGATTTTTTTCCTTTGGAATCAATGGTTTCACGAAGCAATTGTTTGATTAATTTTCCGCTTTCGTCAAACAAAGTGATGACCATGTGGTCGGAACGCGGATAATCAACCGAAATATTCAGAACATCTTTGATTGGATTAGGCGCAACCGTGATTTCCATATCTTTCGGACGCTCCGTGGTAATGTCGGAAACCGAAAGATTGTCGGTATATTTATAAATGCTGTGCCCGGAACAAAAAACCAAGTTTTGGCTAAAAATCTGAAACCGGTTCAAACTCCATCCGAACCCTAAATTGTTCCAAGTTTGACCACCATCGGTAGTTTCCAGAAACCCGCTGTAGTGGCCGCCCATCCAGCCGTGGTTTTCCGTAATGAATCCGACGCCTTGTATAAATGGGTCGGGTACATCACGACTGATCCAGGATTGTCCGCCATCTTCAGATTTGATGAGCTTTCCGTCAAACGGGTCAAAAGACTGCACTGCACCGAACATAACATCCGGATTGGAAAAAAGTATCTGTAATTTCCAAACCTGTTCCCCGGGTCTTCCGGAATTGTAAATTTCCGTCCAAGTTTGACCGCCATCCGTCGTTTTCAGGACGACTCCGCCTGAGTTACTTCCGCCCGAAACATAGCCCGTTTCTTCATCAATAAATAAAATTTCTACCAAAGAATTGGCATACGCACTCATGTCGATGATGTCCCAAGTTTCTCCGCTGTCGGTGGATTTGATGATGTAAGCGGGCTCAAAATAAGCACCACAGCCGTAAACGGTTGATTCGCCTACTGTGTCTAAACCACAAATCGCGGGAATCGCTCCCTGTAAATCCCAAACGGTCTCCCAAGTTTCGCCACCGTCGGTTGTACGGTAAAAATGGTCAGAAAGTGCGCCCAGAAACCCGATGTCTTCGTTCAGGAATTCTATATTGCGTAAATATTCACCATTATTGTAAGAAGATTGAACCCAAGTATTCCCGCCATCGGTCGTTTTGTAAACTGCCGATCCAGCTCCGTCAGCTGCCCAGCCCAAATTTTCATTCAGAAAAAAAACATCATCATAACGGGAAGGTGATTCTGGAATGTTCAGTTGTTCCCAGTTTTGTGCCATGCAAAACAGTCCCGTAAAGGCGGCCAGTAAAGTTAATTTTGATTTCATGTCTTAATTAAAAATTGAAGGTCAAATGTAAAAATTAATTCAAGCCATTATTTAAACTTCCTCATCATTTCTTCCACAACTTCATAAGCCGCCGGACAAATCAAGGTGTTTTTTAGGGTTAAATGATTGATCTGGTAGAACTTTTTCCGGTCGGTATGCGGGTATTCCCGACAAGCCTTCGGGCGGTGTTCATAAACCGAACAATAGTTATCCGCTCCCAAAAAGGGACAGGGAACCGACTGTAAAACATAGTCATTGTCTTCATCAATTTTTAAATATTTATCGATGAACTGTGATGGTTTCATCCGGAATAAAGATGACAACCTTTCGATATCCTTTTGGGTAAAAAGAGGCCCTGTCGTTTTGCAGCAATTGGCACAGGATAAACAATCAATTTTCTCAAAAACCCCTTCGTGGATTTCTCCCATTTTCCGGTCAAACTCTTTGGGCGGTTTGTTTTTGATTTGTGTCAGGAATCTTTTGTGTTCCCCCTGGCGTTGTTTTGCTTTTTGGTTGTGATTTTCTAAATTCATCTGAATTGAGAATCTTGGATTTTATTTCGATTGGGAATAGGCTTCCCTGGCTTCGGCTTCTGACCGCTTAAAGAAATCCTGACCGAATTTCTCTAAAATCGCCTTTTCCATGGTTTCGGAATAGCAGATGATTTTATGAGAAATGACACAACCTCCATCCCCAAAGATTACCCCGTATTTTTCTCTCACATAATTGATTTGGAACTGACGGAATTCGAAATCTTGATGGATAACCATTCCATAAGAAAGCAATTTGTATTTGCCATTTTCTATATCCTGTTTTGCTTCTTCAATTCCCGCTTCACAAGACTCGTCTATTTTTATATATTGAATTTCTTCAGTTTCTTGAGCCGAAACCAAATTCCAAAAAATAAATAAGCAAAAAACAAGTATAAATCTCATCTTTAAATTTTAATTTTTCTTCAACCCCTCCACGCTTTTCACACCCCGCAGATTATAAAATTCAGAAATCACCGCATGGTGCGAAACGGTTTTGTCTTTGAAGTAATTCACGAAATAAGCTTTTTCTTCTTCGGTTGCTTCGAGTTGATTTAAAATGTTGAGCAAGTGCATTTTCATATGTCCTTGTTGGATTCCTGTAGTTACCAAAGAACGAAGTGCTGCAAAATTCTGTGCCAAGCCGGCGACCGCTACAAAACCCATCAGTTTTTCGGCATTCGGGTTCCCTAAAACCTCCAAAGCCAACTTCACCAAAGGGTGCAAAGAAGTCAATCCGCCAACGGTTCCTAAGGAAATCGGTAAGTCCAGCCAAAATCGGAACAACCCGTCTTTGACTTCGCAATGCGTCAGGCTGCTGTATTTTCCGTTTCGTGAAGCAAAGGTATGTGCGCAGGCTTCCACCGCCCGGAAATCATTCCCGGTGGCGATTACCACGGCGTCCACTCCGTTCATGATGCCCTTATTGTGTGTAGTAGCGCGATAAGACTCTATTTCCGCAATCCTTACGGCGCGGGTGAATTTCTCAATGAATTCTTCAGAAGTCACATTGCCTTCCGCCAGATCTTCCACCGGACAACTCACTTCGGCTCTTACCAAACAATCCGGTGTATAATTCGATAAAATGCACATAACAATCTGCAAAGAATCTTTTTCTTTCGGGGTAAAAACCTCGCTTTCAAAAATCTCTCTTTTGAGGGTTTGGGCAAACTGTTCCAAGCAGGAATTAATGAAATTGGCTCCCATGGAATCTACCGTATCAAATTCCGCGTGGATCTGGAAATAATCCTTCATTTCGGCTGTTTTATCCACCAATTTCATATGGATAATTCCGCCGCCCCGGGCTTGCATATTTTTGGTAATGGCTTCGGTGTCTTTGAACAATTTTGCCAAAACGGTTTCGATAAAGAACCGTTCTAATTTTTCTTTGTCGCCTTGGTAGATAAAATGAACTTGCCCCAATTTGACTTTGGAAAGTACTTGGGTTTTGAATCCACCGCGGGAAATCCAGAATTTCGCTGCTTTGGAAGCTGCCGCCACCACCGAACTTTCTTCAATCGCCATTGGCAGGCAATGCAATTCTCCATTGATTAAAAAATTAGGCGCGAAACCCAATGGCATGTAAAAATTGGAAAGGGTATTTTCGGAAAATTCATCATGCAACCGTTGCAAATCTGCGTCGCTGTTCCAGTATTGTTTGAGTGTTTGGATGGCTTTTTCGGAGCCTTTCAAATATTCGTTTACCAACCATTCGATTTTCCCTTCTTTGGTCATTTTGGAAAAACCTTCAACAGGCTTGTGGTTCATGTGTTTAAATTTAAGTTCCACAAAGGTAATTAATACGTGTACTAAGCCCGACAGCGAAGCTATAATTTTATGTTAAAATAGGGAAGCTTCGTTATCCTTTGTTAAGCAGAAAGGAAAACTCCGTTCCTTCCTTGTAAACGCTTTTTACTTGGATTTTCTCGCCGTGCGCTTCCAGAATGTGTTTGACAATGGAAAGGCCGAGGCCAGATCCGCCATGTGTACGGCTGCGACTTTTGTCCACCCGGTAGAAACGTTCAAAAATCCTTTCGATGTGCTCGGGCTTGATGCCGCTGCCCGTGTCCTTGACCGTCGTTTTTATTTTGCCGCCGACGCTTTGAAAAGATAGGGTCACCGTTGCTTTCCGGGAAGAATGGTTGATGGCGTTTACGATGAGATTGGTCAATACTTGTTCAATGCGTTCAATGTCTCCGATTACCCGCACAGGAATATCCACGGGATTTTCAATTTCGAGTTTCACTTGGTTATTACTTGCTTTGATTTCGAGTAAATCAAAGACTTCTTTGGTAAGCGCGACAATATTAAAAGGTTTTGAATCGAGTTTCAAATTGCCTGCTTCGAGTTCGCTAATCAGATCCAAATCCTTGACGATGTAAGTCAGCCTTTCGACAGATTTATTGATTCTGTGCAGGTATTTGTCCCGTATGCTTTCATCTTCAATGCCTCCTTCAATCAGGGTTAACAAATAGCCTTGAATCGAAAACAAAGGGGTTTTGAGTTCATGGGAAACATTGCCCAAAAATTCGCGGCGGTAATTTTCCCTTTCGGTCAACAAATCGATTTCTTTGGTTTTGACATCGGTAAGCAAGGAAATTTGTTCAGACAATCCTTCAAAATCTTTGGCGGTATTTTGGGCGTTCAAATCGGGAACCAAATCGTAGAGATGCGAAATATTGAGTTTGGAAAATGATTTGAAAGCGATGCTTAACAAAACAAAGATTACCAAACCGGGAATGAGAAAACTGAACACCAACCAAATCCAAATAGATTGATTATCAAACCATTCAAAAACCGGAACCTTGAAAATAAAGGAAGAAAAAACCGCTGTCAGCAAACTGATGGCTACTCCTCCTAAAAGGGCGTATAGAATGGTGTTGATTAAAGGGTTTGGCTTCGCCATATCAAGCATTCAGTTTGTATCCCACTCCTTTGATGGTTGAAAGCCTGTCGTTCCCGAATTTTTCGCGTAGTTTCCGTATGTGAACATCAATGGTCCTGCCTCCGACAACGACTTCGTTCCCCCATACTTTTTCCAGAATTTCTTCTCTTTTGAATACGCGTTTGGGATTGGAAGCGAGCAGTGCCAATAGTTCAAATTCCTTGCGGGGAAGAGAAAATTCTTGACCTAAAAAGGTCACTTTATACGTTTCGCGGTCAATGGTAAAATCTTCCAGTTGGATGAACTCCTGTTTTTCTTCTACTGATTTTAAGCGGAGCAATGCTTTGATTTTACTGAGTAAAACTTTGGTTTTCACCGGTTTAGTAATATAATCATCGGCTCCCGCCTCGTAACCGGCTAATTGTGAGAACTCTTCGGTGCGGGCTGTTAAAAAAACAATAAGTGTCTTCTTGAGTGAGTCGAGTTTACGGATTTCAGAACAAGCTTCAATCCCGTCCATTTCGGGCATCATTACATCCAAAAGGATTAAATCCGGTTTTTCCACTTTGGCTTTTTTCACCGCATCCACTCCGTTGGCGGCAGTAGAAACTTCATAGCCTTCTTTCAATAAATTATACGAAAGAAATTCAAGGATGTCCGGTTCATCGTCCACTAAAAGAATCTTGGTTTTTTTCATCGGAGACGTTTTTTGTTTTTACCGGGTTAAAAACTTGCTGAGAAAGCTGATAATCCGGTCTCAAGATTTATTGAAATCGGATGTAAAGTTAGTCCAATTTTATCAAAATGAAAGCCAAATCAAAGGGTTAACATAGATTTAAATTTCGCTTGAACTTCATAACCATCCCTTAATATAAAATTAAAACTACGGAAATTCAGGTCTTCCAAATCATGCAGTTCTTTGCAGAGAAATTTGAAAAGATAAAATGTATAAATCAATTTATTTGTTTTTAATCTTGGGTGGAATGCTCCTAAAAGCACAATCGACAGGAACTATATACGGAACTATAACCGATGAGGCAGGCATCCCGGTGACTGCGGACGTATTTATTGAAGGAACCATTCACGCTGTCTATTCCGACGAAAACGGATTTTATGAAATGGAAGTCGATCCCGGGATTTACCCAGTGGTCGTTTCGGCCTTTGGATACGATGAAGCCCTTTTCGAAGTCACCGTCAATCCAAGTGCAAGGATTGAAATCTCTGCGCTCTTAAAAGAAACTTCTACCCAATTAGGTGAAGCTTTGGTGATAGTCCAAGTAAACAAAGAAACCGAAGCGGCTCTGTTGAACGAACAAAAAAGGTCTGTAATCATGACAGAAAATATAGGTGCACAGGAACTCCAGAGAAAAGGGGTAAGCGACGTCGCCTCGGCAGTAACAAAGGTTTCCGGGATTTCCAAGCAAGAAGGAAGCAGCGTAGTCTATGTGAGGGGATTGGGAGACCGCTACAATTCCACTACCTTGAACGGTTTGCCGATCCCGTCCAATGACCCGGAGTTTAAAAACATTGATTTGGCCCTGTTATCCACCGATGTGGTTGGTTACATTGGAATTGATAAGGTATATAGTGGCACTTTCTTCGGAGATTTCGCGGGTGGAAATCTTAACATTGTTTCCAAGAAACAAACCGGGAAAGGTTTTCTTTCAATTGGAATGACCGCGAGGGGAAATTCAAATGCGCTCCAAGATGAAGATTTCAAATTGCAGCGGGGCATCAATTGGTTAGGATTTGACAGGGCTGCAAACCCGATGACCCTCCATTCTTTTGATTTTGAAAACAATTTGAACCCAAAAAAATCAGGCAGTATGGGGTCAGGTTTTTCGATTGCCGGAGGTGAAACCTTCAAACTGGGTGAATCCGGAAGGTTTGGCTTATTTGCTACGGCCGGATTTGACAATGATTATACTGGCATCGAAGATGGGGTGTTGAAATCAGGTGTCAGTGTGGAAGGAGATGTGAAAGGAAAAGATTTAGAACACTATGAATCCTATACTTATACCACCAACACGACAGGTTACCTCAATCTATTTTACCAAGTAAACAGAAAAAATTTAATCAGTTTCAACAGCTTATTGGTAAACTCATCCAATCAAAAATTAGAAGAAGGCAGGGGTTATATGCGGGACAATGCCAACGAAGGCGGACTGTTGCGCAGAGGAACATTTGTGCAAAACACCCTCTGGGTAAACCAATTATTGGGTGAACATAAATTCGGGGAACGGACAGAAATGAACTGGGCGATTGGGTACAATTCTATTCAAAGCAATATGCCGGATCGGTTCCAAAACATAGTGGAATGGAAATCAAACCTCAACCACTATGTGGTAGCCGGAAGTTCAGCTTCATTGAACCACCGCTATTTCCAGGTATTGGATGAAAATGAAATGGTGGGCAACATCACGTTGAATTATAAATTCGCACACGGTGAAGAGAGCGGCTATCGGGGTAAACTGACTTTTGGATACAACGGGCGATTCAAAAACCGGGAATTTGAAGCGATGCAATACAATCTGCGCCCGGCATCGAACCAAGCTTACGCAGACTTTAATAACATGGACGGCTTTTTCAACCAAGCGAATTTCGCGGCAGGGCTTTTTGAAATCAGGACTTTCTCGGGAGCCGATAAACTCGATCCTCAATTTTACAATGGCGAACAAAACATACAAGGAGGTTTTGCCAACATTGAATACAAATTATCCCCAAAATTAACGGCAGTCATAGGGCTGCGGGCTGAATCCCTGAACCAGTTGGTGGAATGGAACACTTCACTCGACCCGGCCGGAAGCGACAATGAAATGAAAGAATTCCAATTCCTACCGAGCCTGAACCTGAAATATGAATTGAACGAAAAGCAAAACCTGCGGTTTGCCGCCAGTAAAACCTATACGCTTCCGCAATTCAAAGAAAGAGCATTATTTATGTATGAAGATTTGGGTGAAACCGTTTACGGCTGGCCGACTACTTATGCGTCCACGGATTATAATGCTGACTTGAAATGGGAATTATTTCCCGGCCGCGGAGAATTGATCTCGGTCGCCGCATTTGGTAAATACATTGAAAACCCCATTAACAAATTCACGGTCGCCTCATCGACTTATGATGTATCCTACGCCAATACCGGGGATTGGGGGTATGTTTTCGGGGGTGAATTAGAATTGAGAAAATCGATTTTCACACTGGATTCAAACAACCCGGTTCAATTAACTGCGGGTGCAAACCTGTCATACATTCACACCAATCAGGAACTTAACAATGAAAAGGTATTCCAAGAAACCCTTCTATCTAACGGCAAGCGCATGAATGCGGATTTTACCCGTACGGAAGATGCCTTTCAAGGCGCATCTGATTTGTTGCTCAATGGAGATTTAACATTCACCAAAGATTGGAAACGCGGCGGTGCCCTAATGGCAACCATTGCCTACAATTATTTCTCTGACCGGATTTACGCTTTGGGTTCCGAAGGCAAAGGCAACATTGTAGAAAAAGGATTGGGTTCTCTGGATTTTATTTTGAGGACAAAAGTCACCCGTCATATCGGCATTAATTTCAATGCAAGAAACTTATTAAACCCTGAATTCAAAAGGGTTCAAGAGAATTTAGACCAAGACATTACGGTTTTAAATTACAAAAAAGGAATGAATTTCAGCATCAACCTAAATTATCAATTTTAATCCATAAAAATTAATTCAAAATGAAAAAATCGGCATTCAAAGTATTCGGATTATTCGCATTAGCCACAACTTTGTTTTTTACCAGTTGTAACAGCGATGACGACAAAGGAGAAGATCCAAATCCCGGCGTAGAAATTGACCCTAATAATTTCAAGGGTACTTTTACCGGAGAGGGAACTGACTTAATCTTAGACCCTACCAAAGTGTACCAGTTAAACGGTGCATTGCAAATCCTCAACGGTGCTACTTTGACCATTCCTGCGGGAACCAAAATCGAAGCCACGGGAGGAACCAGCGCTTACATCGCCATCGGACAAGATGCGAAAATTTTTGTAAACGGAACAGCCAATGCGCCCGTAGTCATTACCAATCCGGCGCAAACACCCGGTTCTTGGGGCGGAGTAGTCATCTGCGGAAAGGCTCCAATCAATAAAGGAGGAGGAACCGCAATGTCAGAAGTAGGTGATTTGCCTTATGGCGGAAGCGCAACCAATGACTCTTCAGGTTCAATCAAATATTTGAGAATCGAATATTCGGGTGCGAATTTCACAGCTGAAAAAGAATTCAACGGTTTGAGCCTATTTGGTGTGGGCAATGGAACAACCGTCCAATATGTTCAGGTTTACCACGGAACAGACGATGGATTTGAATGGTTTGGCGGAACCGTAAACACCAGCCACTTGGTTTCAACCGGAAATGAAGACGATCAATTCGATTGGACGGAAGGCTGGAACGGAACCAACTCCAACTGGTATGCAAAAGAAGGTTTCGGAAAAGGAAACAGGGGAATCGAAGCGGACAACCTGAGCGGAACCAACAGTGCACAACCCTACTCCAGCCCAACCATCTCCGGATTGACTTTGATCGGAGTGCCTGAGAGCGGGGAACCCCAAGGCATCAAATTGAGAGAAGGCACACAAGCACACTTGAGCAATGTCGTTTTGGCGAACTGGGACACCGGAATCGACATCCAACACGACGTCACTTTAAGCTGGATTCCAAACAACTTATTCATTGATGGTGTTAAATTTATAAATGTTGCCACCCCGTCAAAAGGAAAAAATTCCGCAGGTGAAACGGTAGATGTTTCCAATGCTTATACCCTTGACGAAAATGCAATGGGAGCAGGCAACGGCACTAACCTTCCTGCTTGGGCACAAGGATGGACCAATATGGCAGAATTATAATTTCCACTAATGTTTATATACAAAAACCTCTTTACCAAATTGTAGAGAGGTTTTTAGTTTACCTTTTTAAAGATAAAACCCTATAAATTCAGTAGAAAATATTAACTTTGCAATCTCATTCAAATAATTTAAAAATGAAAAAGATTTTTACAACTTTAACTGTATTCGCAGCACTTACATTGTCTGCACAAAACTTATTGACAAACCATAGTTTCGAGAGCGATTTCGAAGGTTGGGCTTCCGGCCCTAACTCGGCTTATACTGCTCCTGAAATTGTAACCGGAGGTGCACAAGACGGTGATAAAAGCGTAGCTTACAATGCTGTTTCTGCAACCACCGGATTTTACCAAACTGTTCCCGTAACCGAAGGCGAGGTTTATGAAATCAATTTTTGGTACAAATCTTCAGGTGACGAGACCGACTCAAGATTGTGGAGTATCTTCAGAGATGCATCCGGAGCGGCAGTATACACCACGGCCGATGCGACCGAAGACGAGTTCAGAACCAACAACGGATACCTTCCGACTGCGGGCGAATGGACATTCCATTCCGCTCAAATGCCTGCTGGCCCGGGTGCTGTGAGCTTGGAAGTAGCTGTAAGAGCTTATACCGGAGGAAATGCGTCTTTTGATAATTTCGCTGCCGGAATTGAAGGAACATTAATGAGTGTTTCCGATGTGAATGAATTCAGCAATCTCGTAAAAATGAATACGGTGGTAACTGATAAATTAACCCTTCAATTGCCTGAGCGCGCTACCGTGAACATCTATACAATGGAAGGAAAATTGATTTCTTCTAACCGTGTGGACAACGGCGGAAGCGTAGCCACTTCTTCATTGGCAAAAGGCGTTTACGTGGTAACGGTGAGCAACGGTTATACTACTACAACTCAAAAAATCGTAAAAAAATAAGAATCCTGAATTAAGGAAATTTGAAATCCCGGAGATAAATCTTCGGGATTTTTTATTTAAAACTTGATTGATGAAGAATTAATTGAAAAAGAAACTGATTCCACGATTATGAAATCGTAGAACGTCTTTTCCGAACCAGTCGGTCGATGGAATACCTTCCCGGCCCGATGAGCAACAAAGCAAAATATATCACCAAGTACAACAAAGCCATTTCCTTGTCTCCGAACGAATCCTCGGCATGGTAAAAAAAGGCCGCATACACCATCGTAAAAATCAGCGGAATCAACGCATACCGTGTCATCAGCCCAATGATTACCAATACAGCGCAAATAACTTCCGCAAAAACGGCTAACCCCAAAGTAGCGGTCGCGCCCATTCCGAATGGATCAGCAAATTCGATTTTTTCATCCGAAAAGAATTTCAGAAACTTACCGGCTCCATGTTGGTAAATCATAAACCCGCCACCAACCAGACGAAGCAATAAGGTAGCAAGGTTCAAATTGGAAATGGATGTACCGGATGAAAAAAAATGTGCTTTCATATTTTAAAATAACGTAGGATAAAGGTATAAATTAATTCGGAAACCAAATGAAAACTCAGTTTTCCAGAAACGCGATGGTTTTATCGTAAAATTCCGTAGGGTTTTCGGCATGGATCCAATGCCCGGCATTTGCAACGGTTTGGATTTCTGCTTTGGGGAAATGGCGGTGAATCAAATCAAAATCTTCATCCATTATGTAATTGGATTTATCGCCTCTCAGAAACAAGGCCGGCTTGTCGAAAATTTCAGTGGACAAATCCGTTCCCACCATTTCACCGTAAGAATCCGTCAGGGTTTTCAGGTTGAAACGGAAGTCATATTTTCCGTTTTCCACATGGTAAACATTTTTCAACAAAAATTGCCGTGTGCCGATTTCGGGAATGTATTGTTTTAACACTTCTTCCACATCCGAACGCTTCTCAATCTTTTCAAAATCAACTTCATTCAAAGCTTTGATGATTCCCTGATGGTGCGGCGGATAGGATTTCGGTGCCATATCGACTACAATCAGTTTTTCGATTTTATCTGGATTTGAAAAAGAAAACTCCATCACCGCCCGGCCACCTAATGAATGCCCCATGAGGTAACAACTTTGGATTTGGTGGTGCACCAAATAATTCGAAATATCCTGGCTCATGGCGGAGAAACTCATTTCCGGAGCGTGAAAACTCCGCCCGTGGTTGCGCAAATCTACCGCGTGGACAGTGTAGTTTTCCGCATAGCGTTTGCTCAAAGTTGCCCAATTGTCTGACTGTCCGAACAAACCGTGGAAAATCAATAAATGTTTTTCGTTTTCTCCTGTGATTTTACTGTGTAAAATAGAACCCATATCCATTGTTCAAAATGTAAATTTAACCAATTCCACACAGAAAGTTTTAAAACCTCGCTTGGATTTGTACGCTTCCGGTATGGATGGTTTTGTTTTCCTCCGTTTTCCGGCCGTCGTAACTGACGTTTACGCTCAGGAAAGAATTCAATTGGCGTTGCAACAGAAGTTGCCAAACAAAATTATCACCCGGCTTAAGTCCTTCCATCATCTGGTTGCTGACAACGGATTGGCCATTACCGGTAAAATCGTTTTTGATGTAATTGAAAGTCGCCAAGAGCGATGATTTCGCACCGTCATTCCATTGGATTTCCGTTCCCAAATCGGACTGTTTCAAGGATTCTTCTCCGATTCGGTTGGATTTATTCTGAAAAGTATAATGCAATGCCGCGCTGAATCGGGTTTCGACCTGGTAACTAATCTGCGGTTTGAAACGCCAGGAATCAATGATAAACCGGCGTGTCGCGAACAAATCGGAATGGCTTTCAACGACCGTGTTTTCGGCTTCGGCTAAAAAATAAAAATTCTCCCAAGGTTTGTATTTGGCATTCAGCAAATGGCTATGGGAATCACGGGATTCCACACCTGTAAAAATGAAATTTTGCGATTCCAATTGGGAATAAGTGTATGCAGAAGCCCATTTGTAGTTGCTTGCCTGGTTGAAATTCAAATTGGCCCTTAAACTTTGGGTTTTGCCGAGCAAGGATTCCGATTCGGTAAAAGGGTTCCATTCAAGCGTCTTTCCTTCTTTTTTAAGCGAATTATTGGTTTGGATAGAACCTTGCAGCATCCACCTTCCTAAAAATTGATTTTCGGAGTTGAGGAGTTCTTTGGGTTTCAGCCTGACGGAAAAGTTGAAACCGTTTTTGTTGGTTTTGATGTATTCGACAGTATTGGTATAAACCCGGATGTAATTGGCTTGGTCTTGGAATTCTGCCACTTCGAATTCATCCAGCTGTTCGATTCCATCGCCATTGTAATCGGTCCATTTGTAAATGCCCATACCATCGGTTACTTTCACATATTCGAATTCACGTTGCGGCTCCACGCCGCTACCCAATTCATAAAAAGCGTTCAAAGTCATCCCTTCCCTGAAAAAACTTTTGTACCAACGGATGTTTCCAGTGATGTAATCCTCGTCGGGTAAATCTTCATATTGGAAGTTGACGGAACGGTAATGACCGGTTAATTCCAAACGATGATTGGGTTTGTTTATGAGTTTGGAATGTGCCATCAAACCGTTGGAAACTGCAATCCGCTGCATGGTTCCGAGCCGGATGGAATCGTCGCGGCGGTTGTAGTAAGTCAGCTGAAAATTGGTGGTGGCCGAATCGCCGATGCCTGCCATCACTTGGATTTCGTCCCATCGAAAGGACAATTCAGATAAATTATTTCCATCCGTTGTATTCAAACGGTCTTCGATTTCATTGTTTTCGCCCATGTATTGCGCACCCACCCAAAGAGAATTCCAGACTTTCCGCTTCACCAATGTCCGATAGCGCAAGAATTGGGAATGATCGGGATTTGTTTCCGGGTTCAGAATGGAATGTTTTTCTGAATTCAATAAAGAAAAATTGGCCTCAGCGAAATTCTTACCGGATTGGTAATTCAGGTTCAAATCGTTTTTAATACCTGTATATTGGTTTTGGTTGTTCAGGTAATGTAAATTGTAATTCAGGTTCAGCGAATCTTTGTAATTTGCTTGCAATCCCAGCCTGAGGTAAGTTTGATCTGCTTCCGAAAGCTCCTCTTCCAAGTTGAAATCCCGGGTAAATTCCACCGTTCTCAACCTTTGAATCGACTGGAAATTTCGCTGGATATAGGACAATTCAAACAAAGGCGTCAACCCCCAGTTGCTGAGTTGGAATTTCTTGTTACCATAAATCCTTCCTGCAAACCCGATGTTTGAACCGTCATCCTTTTCAGAAAACAAATTCAGGTCTTCGTTACTCATCCCTAAATCGACCCCGACCATCCCGTTATTTTTAAATTTATAGGCCGAATTAAGGGTATAGAGCTGTAACCTTTTGGGTGGCACCAACTGCCGGACGGGTTCATAGTTTCCCTGAGGAATCCCGTTTACAGGCGGGACATACTGGAAAACCTTACCATTTACTTCCAAGTTTGTTTTTATATAATTTCCTCTGTTGTTGCCCATCAATGTGAAAGTCACATAATAAAGTTCTTCTTCGGGATTGTCTGAATATTCGAAAACCTCTACTCCGTCGAGGATGACTTTCCGATACAAATTCCGGTCGGGGTCATATTCGGCCGGAGTAGCCGTGGTATTGTACATTTCATCCGTATTATTACCTGCTTCGGAGAGGATTTGTTTGTCTGAATCGCTGAGGTTGTCATTGAGCGGATTATTTTTGGAATCGCCGTTCGAATAAAAATGGCCCGCAATCCGGAACCGATCCGATTCGTGTTCCACACCGCCGTACATTAGGAATTGGGAATAACTTCTATTGGCATATAAGTACTCTATGGTGATGCGGGAATTCGCGGTAATTAATCGGTTGCTGGTAAACGTCAATTCACCCGTGTTGTAATTGATGATATAATCATTGTTTTCTCCGCGCACCATTAAAACACCGTCCAAATAAACCCTTTCGCTCCCTGAAACGATAATGATGAAAAGTTCGTTGTTGTTTCCGGAAAGCCGGTAAGGGCCTTGGTTGCCGTTTTCGCCGATGATTTTTCGCGTCGCGAATTCCCCCCGGGTGGAACTGCCCGCGACATGAATGCGGGTTTTGGAATCGTTGGCGTGACTCAGGACGGTTCCGATTTGCAAACCGGTTACTTTTTGGGTAAAATTCCCAAAAAAATCATTTTCCTGCACCAAGTCGATATGTCCACCTCTGATCTTGGTGTTTTTATTGAAAAGTTCCACATATACCTTATCGAATTCCTGTAATTGCTGGGTATAACCATCGGCTTGAATGGGCACATTGTTGTCAGAAATAACAGCGTTAATCCCTATTTCTTGGGTCAGGTTTCCCGACAGCTGTAAGTCGAGCGATGATTGTGTAGAAGCACTTTGATTGTTCCCGAACCGAATTCCACGAACCAAAGAACCACGGCTGTTGAGTCCGTCAAATGGTTTTTTTTCCTGATTTTTTTCTTCATTGAACGAATAAAAAATATTTTCTTTTTTCGGTTCAACGATGAGCGCGGTATCTTTTGAAAACACAATTGAGTTTTGCAAATCGGGATGAATGAAGTAGGAAACGCTGGCATTTTGGTTTATCAAAGAGGAATCGAAATAAATTTCACCTGTGGCATAATTGATTTTATAAAGTAATTCTGAAACCGGTTTTCCGTTTTCATCTCGTATAAGCACTTTGTCCGGCAAAATGACTCTTGAACTCAGCTGAACGGTGTCCGAAATAAGAATGGAGTCCAAACGGGCGTTATCGTTTTCCCATGCAGGAACCTGCCCCGAAGCGGCAATGGCCAAAACCAAGCTGAATAAGACCGATATATAGAACTTTAAACCCAAGCAATGAATTTATGTACAAATAACGCAATTTTAGGGTTTGTCGTGTACTGCTGTAACAATCACTTGCGCATTTCTACTGATTTAAAAATGAAAAGGATGAAAAACTTAATCAGGTACGAGGAATTAGGGATTTTCCTGCTCAGCATTTATTTGTTCTCCACAATGGGTTTCGAATGGTGGGTTTTCCCTGCCTTGCTTTTTTTACCGGATTTGAGTATGCTGGGCTATCTGGCAGGCAAGAAAGTTGGAGCGGTGTTTTACAATTTGGTCCACCACCGCGGGATTGCGGCTGCCTTTTACCTCTCAGGTATATGCCTTGAAAACGAAACGGTAGCATTGGTCGGAATCATTCTGTTTGCGCATGCTACTCTGGATAGGATATTCGGTTACGGGCTGAAATATTATACGGGATTCAAGGAAACGCATTTGGGCAGGATTGGGCAATGACCTCACATCACAAACAAAGGTTTGTCCTGCATGAGTTTGTATATTGTTTCTGCCAGCTTTTGGGTTTGAACTCTCAGTTCCGGCACCGCAGTGCTTTCCCACAGTTCACCTTTTAGATTGGTGCCTAAAGTAAATAAATTGGAATGGGGATTTCCATTTGGTCGAATAATTTGAAAGGTTTCAGTATCTGTCCGAATTCCAAGTTTAAGTTTGTCTTGATAGAGAATTTCTTTTTCCAAGCATTTTTTTAAAAAACTTTGATTCAACCTAAGTAAATCCGATTCCGGACCTGTACAATTAATCACACGGGAAACCTTAAGAGTATCCAAGCGACTTTCCTTTTTGTCAAAATACTCAACAACAACATACCCTTCTGATTCTGTGAAATTTATAATTTTACCCGATATAATATGGAGTTTTTCTTTTCGAAGTGATTGGATTTTATCATAGGACTCCATTGGCAGCCTGTGCCGTGCAACGCCCCATAAATGACGCAACCGCCGCATAAAAACATGCTTTTCCTTTTCGGTCAGGGCTTCCCAAATTTTAGGGGTAAGCGGTCTCAAGGAATCTATTACCGGTATGGCGGATATTCCTTTATCACATAGGATTTTTATGTGTCTTTTTACCAAACTAAGAATTTCACGAAGAGTTGGGTTCTCTGTTAATTCTTCCGTCAGTCCGGAATAGGTTAGATGGGTACTCTGATGAGGTAAAATATTAAAACCGTTTGGAGAAATAGAGAAAATATTTCCTTCGAATTCATTTTCCAACAAGCCAAATACTGTGTCGACCATGGTTAATCCGTTGCCAATAATTAATACAGGGAACTCCTGATCGACTTCTTTTACTGATTCGGGTCTCCACGGATTTTGAAAATAATTTCGGCTACGATAAAAGTCGCTGTTTTCTATGGGTGGATTTCGAGGGATGTGGTTGCCAGTCGCAATGACACAATAATCAGAATGAAACTCTCGGTTATTTTCCGTGGTTAGTGAAATCCCGTTGTCTGTGACATCCAAGTCAGTTACATAACTATCCACCATAGATATTAAAATATTTTTGAGCTTTGCTTTTTGCTGGGTTTGTTTCCAAATGTTTTCTAAATAGCGACCATATAATGATCTGGTTAAGAATGCAGTTTGGATAAATGTTTTATCCTGTGCCTCATATCCCTTTTGTTCCATCACCCAATTTACGAAATCGTCGGGTTGGGTTGGATAGGCGCTCATTTTTCCGGCAGCGACGTTTAATAAATGTTTTTCTGAATACGGGTTATAAGCAATTCCTCTGATAGCCTTTATTTTATCAAATAATAAAATCTCTATGGGAGAATCTATATTTTCTACCAAATGGGTGATGGTCATTATCCCTGTAAAGCCGCCACCGATTATTGCCATTTTTTTTGGATTCATTGGGTTTGGACTTTATAATATTATTTTCAGCAAAGAATAAGAAGAGGTCAAGATAATTAGACACCCTACCAATATCATCATTGTTTTACGTGGGATTTTTTTTGTAACATATGCCCCGAACGGTGCGGCAATGGTTCCACCAATAATCAACCCTAAGATAATTTGCCAACTGTTAACACCTGTAAAATAAATCAATATACCTGCGCTGAAGAAGGTTACAAAAAATTCCGCAGTGTTGACCGTTCCAATGACTATGTTTGGTGTATTGCCCTTATTAATCAAATTAGATGTAACAATAGGACCCCATCCGCCTCCACCGATTGCGTCTAAGAATCCGCCAAAGAGGGCCAAGATAGAAGCGTTTTTCGTGTCATTCTTCGGGACAATTGCGCGTCTTACCGCCTTATATAAAATAATTATGCCCAGAGCCATAAGGTAAACATTGATGTATGGCTTGATAATATCACCATCTAATATATTCCCTAAGAGATAAGCTCCCAAAGAGGCACTTATCACTCCGGGAATGGCCAATTGAAAAAACAGTTTTTTATCAAAATTCCCAAAGCGCATATGCGAAAGCCCCGAAACCCCGGTAGTGAAGACTTCAGCCGTGTGAACCGCAGCAGATGCGAGTTTAGGTGACAACCCGAAACTGAGCAACAAGGAATTGGAAGTAACTCCATAAGCCATCCCTAACGAACCGTCTATGATTTGGGCTAAGAAGCCCGCCAACATAAACCAAAAAAAAGTTTCGTTGAAAGTTAAATCCGTCGGCGTCGCATCCGGTAAATATTTAATAAGCACTACTGCTATCAATGATAATTTAAACAGAAGAATAAAAATTGAAATGTGTTTGGTTGTAATTTTTTCCATGGCTTTAATTATTTTTTTTGAGATTGATGATGTGAATTATTGTAAATCGAAATATGTCACGGTTGTAAAAATCATCTCCGGAAGCTCTTTGTTGAAACCATTTTATATATCCGACTTCAACGCCCAATTTTTCAAAAGGCATATATTGTATACTGAAACCATAACGGTTTTGATCAAATACATTATAGGTAATATCGGAACCGATGTTCAAAAATATTTCGTCGAATGCTTTGAGGTGTATTTTATCGTGTGGCGAATACGAAAGTTCCAGTTTATACCTTGAACGGTTATTGGTAAAGGCTATTTTCCCGCTTTCTTGTTCTATAAAACGAAATTCAGACCAATAGCGATGACTAATATTCCAATTCTCGCTTAATATCTGTTTATACACCACCTCTATTTGCGGCCTCAATTCTGTTCTATTATAATAATCCTTTTCTTCGGGATTATGCGGAATTGATTGCTGAAAATAGGTAAAGGCAGCACCCAAGTTCCAACCTTTTCCAAGTTTTCTGGTTAATAAAGTTCTTGTCAGGAATTGGTGTTGTCGCCACGGAAACCAATAGGATCTTTCTTCTACTTCTTGTATGAGTTGCCAATTGTTATCAATGTTTAATTTAAGGTTGTACCGCAACCAGAGAAGGTCTTGGTTTTCTACATTCTTCTGGGCTTTCAATCCCACCGTAAATAGAATCAGCAAACTAATTGTCAAATAAATTCGGGTAAATAAGAGTTTCATATTTAAGTTTTTCGCCAGCAAAAATATAATATCCTACTATTCCTACCAAATTTATATGAGTTAGATTTAAAAAAATTTATTTTTCCATATTTCTTTCCCTTTCGAGGATGTTTGAGAGCGTTGCTTTTTTCAGTCTTTTTACAGTTTCCATCCTAATTTCATAAAATACAGTCCTAATTCCACAGGTTTTTTCATCGGCACATTCCTCACATCGCTCATAAAATCTATAGGTGACACAAGGCAAAAGAGCAATTGCTCCGTCAAACAACCGGGCTATATCAGCTAAATTTATGTCTTCCGGATTTTTATTGAGGGAATATCCTCCATATTTCCCCTTTTTACTATTAAGGATTCTCGCATTCTTGAGATCTACTAATATAGTTTCCAAAAATTTTAGAGGAATATTCTGGTCTTCGGCTATTTTACTGACGGATATTGGCTGGGCAGAAATGTTTTTGGCAATGTAAACCAAAGCGTTTATGGCGTATTTTGTTTTCTTGGATAACATGGCTATTAAATAATATGAAACCTGATAGTATCATTGAGGTTACTTCAAAAGGAATTATGATCCCAATCACATCACAAACAATGGTTTGTCTTGCATGAGTTCGTTTACTTCACCGGCAATCCTTTCAATTTTGGCTTCGTCTGATTTACTCATCAATACTTCGTCAATCAGGTTTGCGATGGTTTGCATGTCTGCTTCCTTCAATCCGCGCGTCGTAACCGCAGCGGTTCCCAAACGGATTCCGGAAGTGACGAACGGAGATTTGTCATCAAACGGAACCATATTTTTGTTACAGGTAATATCGGCTTTTACCAAAGCATTTTCGGCTTCTTTTCCCGAAATGTTTTTGTTCCTGAGGTCTATCAGCAGTAAATGATTTTCCGTTCCGCCGGAAATGATTTCATATCCTTTTTCCATCATGGCGCCGGCCAATGCACGGGAATTTTTGGTCACCTGCAAAATATATTGGAAATATTCATCGGTTAAGGCTTCTTCAAAAGCGACCGCTTTCCCCGCAATTACGTGTTCCAGCGGGCCGCCCTGCATTCCGGGAAATACAGCAGCATTCAGAAGTTGCGACATCATTTTGGTTTCTCCTTTTGGTGTTTTATGGCCCCAAGGATTCTCTAAATCTTTCCCCATCATAATGATTCCGCCACGCGGACCACGTAAAGTCTTATGGGTGGTCGAAGTGATGATATGGCAATGTGGAAGCGGATCGTTTAAAATCCCTCTGGCAATCAACCCTGCCGGATGCGCAATATCGGCCAGCAATAAGGCTCCGATTTCATCGGCCACTTCCCTGAATTTTGCATAATCAATATCGCGCGAATACGCAGATGCTCCGCAAATCATCATTTTAGGTTTCTCTTTCAAAGCGGTTTCACGCATGGCTTCATAATCAATTCGGCCCGTTTCTTTGTCCACACCGTAAAAAGAAGTTTGGTAAAGGATACCGGAAAAATTCACAGGCGATCCATGAGTCAAATGTCCGCCGTGCGAAAGGTCGAACCCCATTACCTTATCGCCTGCGTTCAAACATGCCAAATACACGGCGGCATTTGCCTGAGAGCCGCTATGGGGCTGCACATTCGCGTATTCCGCATTGAACAAATGCTTTAACCTTTCAATGGCCAAGGTTTCAATTTCATCAACCACTTCACAACCTCCGTAATACCGTTTGCCGGGATAACCTTCCGCATATTTATTGGTCAGTACCGAACCCATCGCCTTCATCACATTGTCGCTTACGAAGTTTTCAGAAGCAATCAGCTCCAGTCCGATGGTTTGTCTTTCCCTTTCTTCTTCAATCAGGTCGAAAATTATATCTTGTGCCATTATCTTAATTTTTGGAAGTTCAAAAGTACTGAATTTTATATACTTTTAAGCAATGAAAACCTATAATGTAATCGGATTGATGTCGGGGACTTCTTTGGACGGATTGGATATTTGTTATGTGAAATTCAATTACCCTTCTTTATCCTTCGAAATCCTTGCGGCAAATACAATGGCCTACCCAAAGGATTGGATTTTGAAATTGAAAGATGCCATTCATTTGTCAGGCAATGAATTGTGTAAACTGGATATGGATTATGGTTTTTATTTGGGCGAAACCGTTCGCTCGTTCCTAAGGGAATACAATATCGAAAACGTAGATTTAATCGCATCTCACGGCCATACCGTTTTCCATAACCCCAAAGAAAGATATACCCGTCAAATCGGGAATGGCGCGGCAATCCATGCCGAAACAGGTCTCAAAACCATCTGTGATTTCCGGGTGCAGGACGTGGCTTTAGGCGGCCAAGGTGCTCCACTCGTGCCGATTGGCGATGAAATTCTTTTTGGGCAATATGAAGCATGCCTGAATTTAGGCGGTATTTCGAATATTTCTTTCAGAAAAAACAATGAACGAATTGCATTTGACATTTCTCCTTTTAATTTGGTTTTGAATTATTTAGCGGAAAAAACAGGAAAACTTTTTGATGAAAACGGTACTTTGGCGAAATCGGGAAAAGTCAATATTGAATTATTGAATCAGCTTAATTCGCTGGCATATTACAAAGCCCCATCACCGAAGTCTTTGGGCATTGAGTTTTGCCATTCAAGTATCTTTCCGCTGATTGAGGAATCGGCTTTGGAAACCAAAGATTTACTCGCCACTTTTGTGGAACATTTTGCTTTTCAAATTGCATTAGTTCTCAATACAAATAGCATCAAAAACGTATTGGTAACGGGCGGCGGAACTTATAACGATTTTTTTATTGAAACATTAAAAGGTAAAACTGCCACTAAGATTATTTTACCCGAAAATCAAATCATTGATTACAAAGAAGCCTTGGTTTTTGCGCTGATGGGCGTTTTGAAATCGGAGGAAGAAGTAAATGTTTTGAAATCCGTCACGGGGACTCAAAAAAATCACAGTTCTGGAATTGTATATGGATGATTTTATTTAACTTTAAAAAGTGAATATTCGGGTCGCCATAGCAGAAGACAACTTTTTCCTGACCAAGGTCATCGAAGAAAAATTATCGTTTTTCAATGACTTAAAGTTGAAGTTCACAGCGGTGAACGGACAGGAATTGCTCGACAAACTCAAAAAAGATCCGGTGGTGGATTTGATTTTGATGGACTTGGAAATGCCGGTGATGGACGGAATTGATGCTACAGCGGAAGTCCGGAAACGCTATCCGCAAATCAAAATCGTGATGCTCACGGTTTTTGACAATGACGAAAACATTTTCAATTGCATCAAAGCGGGAGCCGATGGTTACCTCCTCAAAGAAACCGAACCTCAAACCCTTTACAAAGGAATTCTGGAAACCCTCAATGGTGGCGCAGCCATGACACCATCCATCGCGCTTAAAACATTGAAATTATTGCGGAATCCTGTGGATTTTCAAAACCATTCTCCGGAAGAAGAAGTAAAACTTTCCGCCCGGGAAATTGAAGTATTGGAGCAATTGAGCAAAGGGCTAAGCTACAGCATCATTGCCGAAAATCTTTTTCTTTCGCCCAGCACCGTACGGAAACACATCGAAAACATTTACAAAAAATTGCAGGTTCACAACAAATTGGAGGCGATTCAAAAAGCGGAACGGAACAATTTGATTTGAGGACTATTAATTTTGTCAAAGTTCTATGCGTGTGTAAAAAACTTTGACAAAATTCAATTAAATTCAGCAGCTCAGAACACTTCCAACACCCATCACCCAACACCCAACACCCAACACCCATCATCCAACACCCAACTTCTAACTTCCCACTTCTAACCTCTAACTTCAAAATACGGCAATTGCCTTATTGATTGACTTTGCTACACTTCACATCTTTGCATCATTAATCAATAAAAAATTCATTCATGAGAACAAAAAATCTATTCAGTTTATTCCTAATGATGATGTTGGTAGTTTCATCATTATCAATATCGTGTAAAAGTGATGACGACGGAGGAGGCGGTGGAAGTGCTGCTGCAGGAACAATTTCTGCAAAAGTTGATGGGAGTCAATTCAACTCAGTAGAAATGGCAACTTTCGCTTCAATCAATAGTGGTTCAATCCAAATTCAAGGAAATACTGGAGGCACTTCCAGTAAAGCAATAGTAATGACCATTGTTGGATATGATGGAGTTGGAACTTATCCAATTGGCGGTGGAGCAAATGTTTTTACAGTGGCTTCTTATGTAGAAACTGAAGTAGATTTGTCTAATCCTACCAATCCCGAAGTTGTTACTTGGTCTGCTCCCTATGATGATTCTGTAGCCGGAGAAATTAATATTTCAGAAGTGACGGATACCAAAGTGAAAGGAACTTTCTCATTTACTGCTAAAGCCGAAGGAGGAAGCACCAAAACCATTACCGAGGGTTCTTTCAATGTAAACTTACAATAAAACCAAACCACCTAAACTTTCTTATTGGGTATTCTCTCTAACAACAACCTAATGCCGACATTTTTGAGTTAATTAATGTGGTTTGAGTAAGCGCAGTGGCAGCAAAAAATTAAGTAAGATTCTAATAATTTGATTAAATTTGAATTGGCTGTCATTGCGTTTTTTCAAGATAAGCGAAACCAAAAACTGATAGAGACATAATTCCGTCAGGTAATTTGAATCACCTGAATTAATTTATTTTGATTGGTTAAAATCCCTACTAAAACTTCAATTTCCCAATGCGCATGAAAACAATCGGATTTTTAATTTTACTACTGGCTGGTTTCAACTTGCATGCGCAACAGGGAAATATCCAAAACCTAACCGAAAACGCCTTAAAAATATACCGGACGGACACCCCGCGTGCGCTCGCACTATTGGAAGAAGCCAAAGACCAAGCTCAATCTGATTTGGACAATCAATACATCCACAATGGTTTGGGGATTGTTTACCGTTTTTTGGGAGAATTTGAAAAAGCCCGGCAACATTCCATCAAAGTACTCGGTTCCAAAGACCCGAAGCTAAGAGCATCCGCTTACAATAATTTAGGTGCCTGCAACCGTTCTTTGGGAAAATACGAAGAAGCTGTGAAATTCTACATCCATGCGCTGCGCGAGTACGACCAGCTCAATATGGAGGAGGAATACGCCACCGTAAGCAGTAATTTGAGCGTGGTTTACAACAGTCTTGGGTTATATGAAAAAGCCAAAAGCTATAACCAATCCGCCATCCGGACTTTCCAAAAAATCAAACATCAAAAAGGCTTATCAGAGGCTTATAATAATTTTGCCATGATTCTGGTGAACCAAGACAGTTTGGACCAAGCACTAAATTATTTCACCCAATCCCTTGACATCGAAAGAGAATTAAAGGACCGGAAGGGAATTTCGGAATCGCTGAACAATGTGGGCGGAGTTTATTATTACCAAGGAAAAATCAATGAAGCCTTGGCGATTTACAAAGAGGTTTTAGAGATTGAAAAGTCAATTGACAACCTCGGCGGTGTATCATCTACTTACAACAATATTGCACAGCTGTTGATGGAAAGCCACGATTACAGCCTTGCCAAACAATACATCGACTCGGCCTACACTTATTCAAAGAAAAACAAAATTTCGGATGACTACCTCATCAGCCTTGAAAATTACATTCAATACAATGAAAATTTAGAACAGTATAAGAACGCTAACCGTTATTATAAAATTTACAAAAAAGTTTCGGACAGCATCAGACAGGAGAGCAACCTCCGGCAATTGCACGAAACCGAAGCCAAGTTCCAAACCGAAAAGAAAGAAAAAGAAATTTTGGTACAAAGGGCGCAAATGGCGGAAGATCGGTTGAAAATCGAAAGAAAGAACCAATTGATCATCGGCATCATCGGGCTTGCACTGTTGGGGGGCTTGATTGGTTTCCAATTTTACCGCGTACAAAAGATACGGAACAAACAATTGGAGAAAGAGAACCAACTCAAAGACGCGCTTCTTGAAATTGAAACCCAGAACAAGTTACAGGAGCAAAGACTCCGGATTTCCCGTGACCTGCACGACAACATCGGTTCCCAACTTACCTTTATCATTTCTTCCATAGACAATCTCAAATACATTTGGGGTAAAGAGAGCCCGGAAATCGCCAAACGGTTGGAAGACATCAGTTTCTTTACGCGCCAAACGATTTCGGAACTTCGGGATACCATCTGGGCGATGAACAAGGATGACATTTCGGCCGGCGACCTGAAAATCCGGATTAATAATTTTCTGGAAAACGCGCGTTCAGCGACCCACGGCATTGAGTTCAAATTTGAAACTGATGAGCAGGTTGATGAAGAGCATAAATTCTCCGCTTTGGAAGGAATCAACCTGTACCGGGTCGTTCAGGAAGCGGTCAACAACGCCATCAAACATGCCCAAGCTACCCAAATCCAAGTCAAAATCAACCAAAAAGGCAAACGGTTTTTCATTGAAATAACGGACAATGGAAAAGGCATTGATGAAGGCGACCTCAGCACCGGGAACGGCCTGCACAACATCCATAAACGGATGACCGAAATCGGCGGCGGCGCAAGTTGGGTCAGCGACGGAAATGGTACAAGGATTAAACTCGATATTTAAATATTATCTTTAAATTTGTCGGAAATCAAAACGGCAAAATGGATTCCAATTCCAAACAACCTCCCATTGATTACCTTTTAACCCCCTTCAACCGGTTTATCCGAAAGGAAACCACGGGCAGTATGGTTTTGTTTGCGGCGACGGTTTTGGCGTTACTCTTAGCCAACTCGTCTATTGCCGCTGATTACCATCATTTTTTTAACCAAACATTGGGCATTCAGTTTAACGGTGATTCCTTTTTGAACCTTTCTTTACACCATTGGATTAATGACGGATTGATGGCGGTGTTTTTCTTTGTGGTCGGATTGGAATTGAAACGGGAAATCGTGGCGGGAGAATTGTCCAATCCAAGCAAAGCAATGGTTCCGATAGCCGCTGCAATAGGCGGTATGATTGTTCCTGCCTTGATTTATTTTTCACTCAATCCGACAGGTGAAGCTTCACGGGGTTGGGGAATCCCAATGGCGACGGACATTGCCTTTGCATTGGGTGTATTGTATTTATTGGGCAACAGGATTCCGTTGGCATTAAAAGTTTTTTTAACTGCTTTGGCCATCGTAGATGACTTGGGGGCTGTATTGGTCATCGCATTTTTTTATACTTCCGAGATTTCAATTCAAAACCTATTGATCGGCCTTTCCTTTGTAGGTGTGATGTATTTGGGAAATAAACTGGGCGTCCGTAACTTCTTATTTTACTTGATTCTTGGCGTATTGGGAGTATGGCTTGCCTTTCTTTTATCGGGCGTGCACGCCACAATCGCGGCCGTACTGGCCGCATTTACCATTCCGGTGGATGTACGGATTAAGGAAACGGTCTTTACTGAAAAAATAACTATTCTCCTCAAGCGCTTTCAGTCTTTGGATTCAAGGAATCAAATTCCTGTATTGACTAATGAACAAATGGCTGTACTGGAAGAAGTCAAATCGGCCACTGATCAGGCGGTTTCTCCACTTCAGAGGTTGGAACACGCACTGCACCCTTGGGTGAGTTTTTTGGTAATGCCATTGTTTGCATTGGCCAACGCAGGGATTTCATTGTCCTTTGATTCCGAAAGTTTATTCTCAACCAACATCGCCTTCGGTGTGGCCTCGGGTTTGTTATTAGGGAAAGTCGTCGGTATTGTTTTGTTTTCTTTATTGGTTTGCGGATTCAATCCCCGAAGGTTGCCCGATGGGATTTCTTTAAAGAATTTGATTGGGGTCAGCTTTTTGGCATCAATAGGTTTTACGATGTCCATGTTTGTGGCTGAATTGGCTTTTGATGATGCCATTCATAATTTACAAGCCAAGGTAGGGATTTTTGCCGCTTCGCTTGTGGGTGGTATTGCAGGCTATCTCTTCTTAAAATTTTCCAATCCACAAACCAATAGAAAGTGACATACGAGCAAGCTCAAAAATGGCTTTACGAAAAACTCCCCATGTTCCAGAGGGTTGGGCCGGAAGCTTATCGGAAAGATTTACATAACATCAGAGAACTGAGTGCTTTTCTTGGAAATCCGAATTTGAAATTCCCATCCGTGCATATTGCAGGAACCAATGGCAAAGGAAGCAGTTCACATCTCTTGGCTTCTGTTTTACAGGAAGCAGGTTACCACACCGGCCTGACCACGTCGCCGCATTTGAAGGATTTCCGGGAGCGGATAAGGGTAAACGGCCGGGTTTGCCCGGAAACTTTTGTCATTGAATTTGTAGAAAGGGTTTCAGACCTGACCGAATCATTGGGAGCCTCGTTTTTTGAAGTTTCCATCGCCATGGCTTTTGAATATTTTGCACAGGAAAAAGTGGATATCGCCATTGTAGAAACCGGTTTGGGCGGCAGGCTGGATTCGACCAATATCATCAATCCGCTGGTATCGGTCATTACCAATATCGGATTGGACCATACCCAATTTCTGGGAGATACATTGGGTAAAATCGCGGTGGAGAAAGCAGGTATCATCAAACCGGGCGTACCGGTGGTAATTGGTGAGTCTCATCCTGAAACCCGGAAAGTCTTTGAAGCGAAAGCCCAGAAAAGAAAATCTGAAATTGTATTTGCGGAAGAAAAAAAATTCGAGGATTATGACTCTGATTTAAAAGGTTCTTACCAATTTAAAAACAAACGAACCGTGCTTGCAGCGATTGAATTTTTACAACAAAAAGGTTTTGTTATCCAAACACAACACATTCAAGAAGGTTTTTTGAAGGTCGTCCGGAATACCGGTTTGCGCGGCCGTTGGGAAGTCTTGGGTGAAAAACCGTTGACCGTGACAGACACGGCCCATAACCTTCACGGGCTAATGGAGGTTTTAAAGCAAATTCTTCAAACACCTTATGAAAAATTGCATCTGGTATTGGGTTTTGTAAACGACAAAGACGTAGCTTCTCTGGTTCAGATGTTTCCAAATGACGCGGTCTATTATTTCAGCGCGCCGGAGGTGCCCAGAAAACTGACTGTAGAGAAACTCCGCGAAACGGTGCCTGCAGAACTGGACGCTTCTTATTACCCTTCGGTTTCTGCAGCATTGAAAGCAGCCCGATCAAAAGCTTCGGTCAAAGACTTCATTTTCATCGGTGGAAGTACGTTTGTGGTGGCGGAGGTTGTGGATTGAAATTCCTTTAAAATAACGAAAAGTAACATCAAATTTCAGTAGGTTTGACATGGTTAAATCCATTGAAGTATGAAAATGATTTGTACTGGGGCGCTAATATTTCTTAGTTTATTTTCTTGTAAGAAAGAAAAAAGCAACCTCATCACCCTTGCCGGAAACATTGAAAATGCAGATACCGACAGTATTTTCCTGATTAGAGATACCATCCGAAAAGCCATTCCCCTACAAAACGGAAAATTCCATGATACGCTTCGGTTAGCCGATTTCGGTTATTTTGAATTGTCTGTCGGACAAGAAAGCACTGAAATTTTCATCAATCCGGGCGATAGTTTGTTTGTATCTACTGATATGCAATCTTTTGATGAAAATTTAAAATACGGTGGAAGTTCCGAAAAAGAAAATAATTACTTGGCGCGGAAGCAATTAAAAATCAAAAAAATTGATGCAGATCGCCAATCCTTTTTTTCGGCTTTGCCAGCTGATTTTAAAACAAAATTAAACGCTTTTCGCAATGAGATTTTACAAGAACTTGAAAAAGAAAATCTCGACTCAAAATTTATGGAATTGGAGAAAAAGAACATTGAATATTTCTACCATACGGTCTTGGCGCAATATCCGGCATCGTTTAAATATTTCACCCGAAATATTGCCATATTACCCCATGGTTTTGAGGAAGGAGCTGAAAAAATAAATCTGGAAAACGAGGCCGATTTTGTTTCGATCCCCGCCTATAAGCAATATATTTTTTATCAAATAGCCAATCAGATGGGTGAGGCAACATCCGCTGAAGAAATCGAAAAAATCATTTCTGATATTCAATCGCCTATCATAAAAGATGCGATGATGAAGGCGTTTTTGCTGTATCCCATCGAATCGGGAACTGCGGATGCAGCGCGTTACAATACTTTCATCCAGAAAAATTCAACCGATGAAAAACTCAAAAAGCAATCCGCCGATATAATGCTCAGATTTCAAAAATTATTGCCGGGCAAACCTTCACCCAAATTTACTTATCCGGACACCAACGGAAAAACCGTTTCATTGGACGACTTAAAGGGAAACCTTGTGTACATAGATGTTTGGGCGACTTGGTGCGGCCCTTGTTACATGGAAATTCCTTATTTGAAACAATTGGTTGCTGATTATGAAGGGAAAAACCTAAAAATCGTGAGCATATCCATCGACTCCAAAAAAGATTTTGAGAAATGGCAAAATACGGTAAGGGAAAATGATTTGAAAGGCTTCCAAGTTTTTGCGGACAAAGATTGGGATTCGGAATTTGTAAGAGACTATGGCATCAAAGAAATTCCCCGTTTTATTTTGATCGATCAGAAAGGCAACATCCTCAATGCCGATGCGCCTCGGCCTTCTGACCCGCAAATCCGGATGTTGATGGATTTGAATTTGTGATTGACAAATCAAGAAATTATATGTAAATAATAAATTACAATCCTTTAATTACATAAAAATAATGGATTAAGATTTTGTGGAAACAAAAAATCCCGCTCTTTCGGAGCAGGACTGTTTAATTAAACATTTTGAGCAAGAATTAGTTCCTGAGCAAATTTCTAAATCATCTATGATTGACAAGCATCTTTTTTGTGGCATACTTGCCGTTGACATACAGGGTATAGAAATAAAGGCCTGGTTTCCAATTTGAAACGTCCAAGGTAAAGGAGTGGTTACCTTTTCCCATCATTTGAGGGCCAAGCACATGCATTTCACGGCCCAAGGCATCATACACTTTCAACACAACATTTACTTGATTGTCCAATGTAAAAGGTATATGGGTAATGGTAGTACAAGGATTCGGAACATTTTGACCCAGACCTATATCGGTTTGAACGACGTGAGAATCCAACCCTAAAAAGGAAGAATTTTTAAAGATACCCCCGCCGTTCGACCCCGCATACAAGTATCCGTTGTTTCCCAAAGCAAAAGCACGAATGTCTGTATTGGTAAGCCCGGTACTCATTTCAGCCCATGAGGAACTGCCACTTTGCAGAACAAATACGCCCGTGGAAGTACCCAAAATCACATCGTTATTTGAATTTATGGCGAGCGTTTGAGGATAGACCTCGGTTAATCCTGTTGCTGTTTCAGTCCATGAAACGCCGTTGTTATCTGAAGTGAAAACCGTTCCCATGAAACCCGTTCCTGTAAAAAGAAATGCGGAAGCATATAATCTATCACTTGAATCTACTGCCATACTGTTTATATCGGTTATCGTAAGCCCATTGTTAACCAAGGTCCAGGAAGCACCATTGTCTGTTGACCGGAAAATTCCTTCCCCACAACCATTGCTGCCCACAAAAAGGTCACCATTGGAATTGATTGTCAGGGAAGTCAGGTTGGTACAACTGAGACCATTGTTAATTTGAGTCCAGTTATCGCCATTGTTTGAAGACCTATAAATACCATCAAAAGATGTTGTGGCAAAAATATCGCCTTGGGAATTGGAGGCAAGGCCAGTTACATCTGAGGCAATCATCCCCTGATTCACTTCCTCCCAAGAGTTTCCGTTATCGGCCGAACGAAAGACACCTCCCGCACCATCAATAAAATCTGCTCCACAGAAAAGATTGCCATTAGAGGTTTTGGTCATGGAATGAATGAATTTCGCCGAAAGACCTGTGTTTAATTGGAGCCAGCTGTTACCTTGATCCTGACTGCGAAATATCCCTGCCCCATAAGTACCCGCAAACAAATCCCCGCTTAAGCCATCGGCCATCAGCACACGTGTATCAACCGCATTAATACCCGTATTGGCCAATGTCCAGTCATTTGCGTTGTTGTCACTTGAAAATACGGCAATCCCCAAAAACGTTCCGGCAAAAATCTTATTGCTCGAATTTATGACAAGGGTGGTTACCTTGTTGTCCGAAAGGCCGTTGGTGTCGTTGTTCCAGGTGTTTCCATAATCGGAAGAACGGAATACCCCTGCACCGTAGGTCGCCGCTAAAAGATCTCCGTTGCCCAATTCGAGAATCTCATAAACGCTATAGTTGGACGAACCTCCGAGAGGTGGCAGGTGCGACCAGGTATCGCCGTTGTCTGCGGATAAGTAAATTCCGTCATCAAAATCGGATCCTACAAAAATATCGCCATTGTCCATGATTTTATAACACAAAGGAATTTGGCAAGATTCAGGCCCTCCTACGGAAGTCCAGCTGTTTCCGTAATCCGAAGATCGAAAACTGCCACTTCCGAAAGTCCCTGCAAAAATCTCCCCTGATTCATTTTCTGCCAATGCCGTAATATAGTTGTTGGTAATCCCGGAACTTTGTTGGGTCCAGTTATTTCCATCATCTGTAGAACGGTAAACACCTCCACTTGCGGTCCCGGCAAACAAATAACCATTGGATGTAGCAAGGAGCGTGGTTACATAAAGGTCGCTCAAACCTACATTAGCCACAGTCCAATCATCTCCGTTGTTGGTGGAACGAAAGACACCGCCTCCGAGTGTCCCGGCAAAAACATTTCCGTTCGGACTCACCGTTAGTGCCCAGACCGTATTGTTGGTTATGCCTTCGTTTACCTCTTCCCATTGGTTACTATCATTCAGCAACCTAAAGACTCCTCCACCTTGGGTACCAATAAAAATATCGTCACCTGAACTGAGTGCCATGGATTGGATACTTCCCCCGAAAGGGCCATTGACGGGTTCCCAAATTTGGGTAAATGCAAAACTGTGCATCAGCAGCAATACGAATAAAGTAAAATTACGTACCATGTGTTTGATTTTTTAATTGTGAAAACTCTATAATTAATCCTTAAACAAGATTACAGGATTCGCTGTTTTAAAACAAAAAAACACCTTCTCAAAATCTTCCCGACCCAATTAATTATTTTACAAAATGAAAAAAATGAGATACTTACACCCCATCAAACCACTGGTAGATGTCAATTTCTTTGGGTATATTAAGTTTTTTCCGAATCAAGTATTTTTTGTTCTGAACAGTTTTGGATGTGATGTATTTATAGCGGGCAATGTCTTTGGTAGAGATTTTCAGTTTCAAAAGCGAACAGAATTCTATTTCGGACTGAACGATTTGAGGATTTATTTCTAATAATTTCTTTGAAAAACCGGGAAACATTTCATCAAAATAATTCATAAACGCAGGATCCCTTTGTTCAAGCATCTGAAGAAGCTGACTGTAATTATGTCTGGCCTGATTTTCAGAAAAAGTAGCCAGATATTTTTGGCTTTCCTGTTCCTGACGAGCAAGCGTTTTGTTTTTTCTTGTAATTAGAAATATAACCACCCCCATCAGTATAAAAAGAAAAACCAATAAATAAAGATACGGATTTGAATTATCTTCTTTTTCTTTCAGAAGTTGATGAAGCGATTTATTTTGGTTTTCCGTAATGCTGAGTTTCAATGAATCTTTCTTGATCTCATAAATGCGGGCAGAGTCCGCTTTCATTAATTCCTGATAACACAAAATGATATTATCATACAGGCTACGAATGTTGATGTGGTTCTTATAACCTTCTAATTTTTCTGCTTCTTTGAAATAATTTAAAGCGTGCTGATAATTTTTTTCTTTGAGTGCTACGCTCCCCATCACCCAAAGGTTGGTAATATTGGTGTTATGTTGGTTAAAGTTATTGTTCAACTCTTGGGAAAGCGCAATATGGTGTTTGGCCGAATCCAGTTCATTTATTTCATTGTAAGCCGCTGCGAGATTGGAATAATGAATGTGAAGAAGTTCTTCCTTGTATTCTTTATTGGGCATCTGCTCAAATTCCCTGCCGGCCAGATTGAGGAAGTCCAGTTGATTTTTATTGTCTCCTTTTGCCGCATAATAATTAGAAAAGGAAATATATAAATCTCCCTTACTTATAATATTGAGGGAATCCTTTCCCTGAAGTTGTGCAGCTAACTCCCTCCCCTGCTCAAGTTCCCGAAATGCTTTTTCAGGCAGTCCGCTAAAATAATAAGCTTCAAACAAATATCTCTTCGCCATTATCTGGTAAGCATCCGCCTTATATGATTTGGCTCTTTTGGAAAGTAATTTAGCTTTCGCCATCATTTTTTCAAAATCATTCTTTCCCCGGTAATAAATGCATTGAATGACAAGAGCCGGTAATTCCACATCAGCTTCCTTTAAACTTCTGCCCTCTTTTTCCAGTAATTGAGCCTCTTGATTTGCTTTCTCCGGAACTGCATCAAGAACCGTGAAGCTGCTTTCAACCTTTTTCAGCAATGCCTCTCTTTCAGGATTCTCCTGAGAATATCCCGTCACAAACCCCAGGAAGAAAAAAATAATTATATTGAAATATTTTCCCATTTGACCATGAAAAGGTAAGTAAATTCCTCAGCATAAAAAATAGAGTATAAAAAATCCCGCTCTTTCGAGCGGGATTCGACAAACGTTTATGGGTTTAATTTATTTTACTTTTTCTACAATTGCTTTGAAAGCTTCTGGGTGATTCATGGCCAAATCGGCAAGAACCTTACGGTTCAATTCGATTCCGGCTTTTTTGGCAGCACCCATAAATTGCGAATAAGACATTCCGTGAAGTCTGGCTCCCGCGTTGATTCTCTGAATCCACAAAGCACGAAAATTTCTCTTTTTCTGACGACGGTCACGGTAAGCATAAACCAATCCTTTTTCAACCGCGTTTTTCGCTACGGTCCATACATTTTTTCTGCGTCCGAAGTAACCTTTGGCTAACTTCATCAACTTTTTTCTGCGCGCTCTTGACGCTACTGAATTTACTGATCTTGGCATAATTTTTAATTTTTTTGTG
>Ga0172382_10001140_pt1 | contig 48314 bp, 45 predicted proteins | sample Leawel138RmetaG_FD_122245 | JGI IMG/M metagenome (GOLD analysis project Ga0172382, IMG submission 122245) | Leachate microbial communities from a municipal landfill in Southern Ontario, Canada - Leachate well 138R metaG | ecosystem: Engineered > Solid waste > Landfill > Unclassified | place... | reverse complement strand
TAACCGACGAGAAGTAAGCGCCTCGCGCAATCGACCAATCCCCTTCGATCCATGCCCGCAATAGTTCCTGATCCTCGGGGCATGACGATTCGAGTTGCTGCCGATAACCTGCAACATCAATGAATGGGTTTTGGGTAAAGGTGCTCGGCGCATAGACCCATTGCCGGCCGGATCGTGATTCCTCAAAGGGTTTCCACGGCGCACCCTGAAAGACATACCGACTCGCCAGCCAATGATGACCAGGGCCGCCAGGGTTTGCGGCAATGATCATCCGAACGGGAATCCCGGTAGGTGCTCTGAGGTTTGAGCGCAGAATGTCCAGCAGGTCGGGCGCGGCATATTGGCCGGCCTCGTCAGTCAGCAGGAGGGTGAAGGATCTGCCCTGATACTTCTGATAGTCGGTATGGCTCTCTAGTTGCCCGAGTTCAAGCGTAGCGCCTCCGGGAAGTCGAAAGAGGTGCTCCGAGGCGTTGTAGCCGTAGCCTGTGCCATAAGCCAGCCCGAAGACCTCTCGGGCGGTTAGCTCGAAGTCCCTCAGTCCGGCATAGGATCTGCGAATAAACAGCATCCTTGCACGGTCGCCATACTGTTCTGCGTGACGAAGGCAGAGGAGCGCCATCACGAAGGACTTGCCACCCCCACGGCCACCGCCGAGGAACAAGTCATAATCTTCCGGCACCTCCATTGTGCGCTGCTGAAATTCGGATAGACGGAGTTCATTCATTCTCGATTACCTCTGCGTACTGGGTAGGAGGGAGCGCACCAGGCAGGCGGATGTCGATCTGTACGCGGGCATTCGATTCGCCAACGTCCGCGCCTTCCTTATAGGAATGGCGGGCTTTAAGCAGGAAAATGGCGGCAATGATGCTGTCCCTGCCCGTGCCCTCGGTGGCGTATCGATAGAGCTTGTTGTGAAGTGCTTGCCGTTCCTGCTCGCGACCGAACTCGAATGCTTGCTTGAGGTCCGGATGCTCGTTCATCCAGCGGTTCAAGCACTCCTTGTTGCACCCCATCAGCATGGCAATGCCGACAACGGAGAAGCCGTCAGCGGCGGATGCCTTTATTAGCTCTGCAGCGCCCTCTGGCGGCTCTTTACGCGGGCGTCCTATGGTCTTGCCTGCTGCGGTCTTGCTCGGGGCTTCTAGAAGCGGTTTGCGGGGCATTAGATGGGCCTCCTGCGGGATCTGGCAGGAAACCCACCGCGTGCCAGTCGATATGCAGCGTCCGGAGCGTCCGTAGGCTTTACATCGATAGTTGGGCGATGGGTGTCGGTCATCTCAATTTCCTTTACGCCACTCGGCGCTGCTCTGCTGCAATGGCGGCTCTGGCGTGCGCTACTGCTGTTGTGCCAAAAATCTGATTCGCTGCTTTCTCATGACCTGCCAAGATCGCCGCGCGGCAAATCGACTCAGTACTTTTTCCGGTGACGTTCTTGATAATCCCGGTGACGTGACCCATACCCCGCTGCGCCCATTCATGGGCATGCCTTCCCGTTTCGATGGCGACCGCCTCGTTTGGGTTGTCAAGCCTGCGGATCTGGTTGTGCATTGAACGAAAATGCTTTTTTTCCAGGTCCGCAACATCGGGGATCGGACTACGTAGAATTGCCCGCACAAGCTCTCCGTGCTCAGGGCCTGCCTCGACGTCACGCATCACGCGTTCCCGTACTTCTGGGGTGGCTGATCTCCACCATGACCTGATCTCTCGGTCACGGTCGATTTCGTTCTGACTTGTAGGGGCACCGACGTCTAGTAGCGCTGCTTCGCGGCTATTCCAATGCGCGCTGTCGTTAATGATGTTCTCGGTACTCACCAACATCTGCCGAATCAATTGATCAGCAAGTGGAAGGATCTTTGCGGCCTTTCCGGCGTCGCTTAGGAATGGGTCTTCTCCAATTCGAACACTTTCGGAGTGGAAGCGATTCGCGGCATCTGCAGCAGCCCAGAATGCAGCGACCGGTAGTGCGTTGGTTGTGCTATCCGGGAGTTCTGGCAGGTCGATTTTGTGGGTTGCGATTTGAATTTCCATGGGAGCTCCTTAGGCGATCAACTGTTCAAGGCGCGACTTGATCTTGTCGCCAAAGTTAGGCCACGAGGGGAGAGGGAAGTCGGGGTGCTCCGGAATCTCAAGAGGGGCAGAAAATGTTCGCGTGTTCTGCGAGAACGGAATATTGGAATGCAAGTTGGTGTAGCTTGCTGGCCCGACGTTGTAGGGGGCTCCCGCTTCGTTTAGCGGGACATAGCCAGGAAAGAAAGCCCCGCTGGTCGATGCTTTGTCCAGCGCGGCAAGTTCGATGTATGCGTCGCGCAATGCCTGTGCTGCAGCGATATATGCGGATCCAGCGGTTGAGCGGTTGGCGATAAGGGTTGCTTGATCAGTCATTTCGGTGTTTCCTTTACATGAGTTCCAGGCGTCCGGCCTGGGCGGGTTTGGTATGGGTTCGTGAGTGCAGGTCGCAGGCGCTCAGTAGGTGAGCGCGTAGAACACTCCGTAGAACAGAGGGCGTTTTTACGAAGTGCATCAAGCCAGCAAAGGCATGTAGCGGATTGATGGAGGTCTCTACCTCCGCCATAGTCCGAAAATGGCCGTTTGTGAGGCAGTCGGGCGCGCTGTTTTTTTGTTCGCGGGAAAGGCGATAGCGCGGGCATTTCATCGCTTTGGCCTGGTCGATCTTCATCGCATGGCCTCCACGGTCGCACCCGTCCAAATGGTCAGCATCTCGTCAGCAGTCGCACCTTGTACGCACCACACGAGAAATGGAGGTCTGCCCCTGGTTGTGATCTTCCAGAGGTGCGCCAAGTGATCGTTTCTTGCGCCGGGTTCGTGAGTCAAAGGCATGACTTCGCCTCCCACTCATTACCCACTTGCGCCGGGTAAATGCGCGCGCTCTCCCCCCCATACCCCCCTAGCACTTGGCGCACTTGGCGCGCCTGTGCGCTAGGTGTTATAGGTTCAACTTGGCGCGCACTTGGCGCACCCGTCGCAAGTCGCCTTCCTGCCTCAGTTACAAGCCACCTTTCGCGGTCGTGCCGGCTTGCGTTTTTGTAGGTCTCGCGTTCAATGAATCCAGATCGTTCGATGTCACGCAGGAGTCGGTAGAAGTCGCCGCTTTTCATTCTTGCCGGAAAGCTATGCTCGTCCTTCAGTCGCCTGTAAGCGTTGCCTGCTGCGTTCGGTGATGTCGGGATGTATTCGCCGCGGTCGTAGAACTCGGCAAGCATCTGGATGACTGCTATGCGGTGAGCGGACGCAATCAGGCCGAGACAGTCGCCGGCAGCGTTCGATTGAACTAGAACGCCCCTTTCTGACCATTCCATTCGGATCGGATCGGACTTTTTGCCGAGGTTGCTTTTCTGGTGCTCAAGCAACAGGCCTGAATCGTCCTCAGACATGAATAGGCGGCTTCTGACGCTGTTGTGCCAAGCGGTTGAGCCTGAGTATCCCTCCGAGCCTCCGAAGCCCTTGGCGGTCGATTTATCGACGTGAGCAAGTAGCAGAACAGCACCAGCTTGTTGCTTTACCAAGTGCGCAAGTGACCGGATAAAACCCCTTACGCGGGCGCGCTGATTCTCGTCGGCGTCGTAGGCATCCGATGCGTTGTCGATAATGAATACTTCTGCACCGCTATCCGAAATGGATCGCAGGCTGTTGTATGCGTGCGTCGTGATGCCGTGCCGGGTTCCACCGTCCAGGATCTCGGTGTAAAGCGTCGGGTCGCCTTCGGTAGCGTCGATTACCGTTAGCCATCCGTCCAGTTCGTTAGGGTCGATGGCATACTCACGGCAGATTTGTGCGAGCCTCCATCGCAGCACTTGGGCGGGATCTTCTCCGCTGTAGAACACCACGCGAGCGCGGCGGGTAGCCTTGCCCATGAATGTGCGTCCGGTCGCCAGGCATGCGGCTGCGATCAGGCCGAGCATGGTTTTGCCCGTTCCGCCGTGCGCACCCAACAATGTGACAACGCGCTCAGGCAGCAGACCGTCGATCCAGAATGCTGGCGGTTCCGGCTGGATGCTGAATAGGTCTGTCACCGAAACGAGGTTCAGTCCGGACTCGGGCTTGATTTCAGCATCGGGCAGTGTGTCGAGGATGGATCCGGTCACTTGAGCACCCCCATAGCCTTGGAGATTCGCTGCCATGCGAGCTTTTCGCGTTCCACGTCATTCGCAGCAATCTGCTTGCCCTCTGCGCGGTCGCGAGTGACCACGTAAGCGGTCATCAACTCAACGGTAAGATCTCGGTATATGTCCCGCCGTGAAATGCCTGGAATGCCTGATTTTGGCTCTTTGCTGTCTCGAAAGAATTCGCGTGGGTGCATTCCAAGGGCGTCGGCAATCTCTTGGAAGGTGCATCCGGCATAGCAGCGCATTAACAGCTTTTCGCCGGTATCTCGGATTGCAAGGCTTGGCGAACTGTCCGCGTGAGCAGGGCAGCAAGCCACCCATTGATCGGGCTTGATGCGGCGAACGCGCTCAAGTTGGTCGAGGATGTAATCGACATTCATCGCGCACCCCGCTTTCCGCGCTTGCGATCTTGTGCAAGTCGAGCGGCTTTTGCCAGCGCGTGCCAACCCATCACCGGATCAATATCGGCGGGTGGATTGTGTTGATTGTCGGTGCTAAGATTGGCTGTGGATTTGCCAGAGGGTGCGCACTCGAAAGGGTTCGTGCCCTTTTCTTTTTCAGTCATTGACGCGCCCTCAATTTTTAGCGGCCAATGCTTTGCGAACCTCTCCGACTATCCAAGAGTTTTGAGTGCCTGCGAGTTTTCGAGGTCTTGGGAGAATGCCTTTGTCGATATAGCGATAGACGCTTGCGCGGCTTCTGCCCACGACTGCAATCATCGTTGCAATGTCAATTCGGGCGGAGTCCGGCAGGCTATCGAAGTGACGCGCCGAGTCGGGTAAATAGGCTGATTCCATTTTCGCCAGTCCTCATCATTTGTTGATGATTTGAAGACTAGCTAGATATATATGATGCTGATACTCCCTGATCTAGATGAATCATGCATCATCTAGATTGCGCAGATACTTAACCTTTCTTGTCTGCTCCTGCCGTAAAGACAATGCCGAGGCTTCTAGCTATTTCCCGTCTCTTTCGATCAGATATTTTGTCAAACTTTTTGTCATAACCTTCTGCGCTAGTAATGTGTTTTAACTTCTCTATTTTGATGCCTTTTTTAAGTAATTGCCTACAAAAGGCCTTAAACGGCTCGTGCTCTTTCATGTCTTTTCGCTGCGATAAAGAGTGCTTTGCAGATTTTGTTTTTGCTTCCGATTCAGCGTGAATTTTCAGACTAAATAGTTTTTCTGCCATGGCTTCAGCCTGTCGATATGATGTGCTGTCGAGCCTGTCAGCCACATCTTCGATTGACTTGCCTTTGATAATGGCGATCTCCATTTGCTTGTATTCTTGAATCCTTTTCTTCATTGGAGAAAGTCTTCTGTTGATCAGTACAAGCTCAAGCTTCAAGTTACACGCAATAGCCAATAACTCATCGTTCGAGAGATTTCTGTTTTGAATTTCTTCCTTGTACTGATTCGCTTGCTTGCTTGCGATCAGCCTATCAAAATCATCAATTAGTGATTTAATTCTTGAAAGTGTTTCATTGCGGAGAGGTCGGCTAATTGCAGAGTTTATTTCTACTAATAATGAAGATAGTGCGGAGCGAACTTCCGCGTCTTGCTTGATCTGGTTATTCATTTTTCGCACCCATAGCGCCCTGACAAAAGGTGCCACCCCAGGCCGGCAGGGTTCCCGGCTTTTCGCTCCGTCGAGCTAGGGGCGGCATGATCTGACTGCTTGAGTAATGAGGGGCGGTTATCCGGCCAGTGGCATCTCTTCCATGAGGTCGAGCGCGCGCAATGCCTCGGCAAACTCCCCCACCGTTTCATGACACATCGTCGGGTGAATCGGTCTCATGCCATCGGGCAGCGCATCGCCATACGATTCGAGCACTTCAGCGCGGTTTGTTAGTCGATCAACCTCTCCAAATGATGCAAGTCCGATCAGTAGGGCGGATCGGATGTTTTTGATCCTGGTGATGTGATCCTCGCGATCAAGTTCGGGCGTTGGCGTTGTGGTCACTTTGGTATGATTGGACTTAGCCATGATGTGAATCTCCTTTTGCAAATGGTTAGGGCGGCGATGGTGGTCTAGACCGTCGCTGCCCGCTTCACCTGAAACCGTCAGGCGGCGGGTTCCTCTTGTGGCGAAACTTCTTCGCCGGTCTTTGTGGTCTTTTCGCAGTGTGCTGCCCAATCCGCCATCATCTTGCGGCGCTTCTCGAACATATCCCCACGGCGATAGGCTGCTTCGACCTTATCGGATACGGTGTGCGCGAGTGCCATTTCTGCCATGTCGCGAGGGTAGTCTGTGGCCTCTGCTGCCCAATCGCGAAAGGTTGAGCGGAAACCGTGCGCAGTGAGGTCTGGTCGGTCCATTCGCTTGAGAACTGCGCCGAGCGTCATATCTGATAGCGGCTTGCCGGATCGAACGCCTGGGAATACGAGGTCGGTCGCCTTGGCGTCGTCGATCCTGATCGCCTCCAATACCTTTACGGCCTGCTGCGTAAGCGGTACGCGGTGCTCGTTGCCGGCTTTCATCCGATCAGCAGGGACGATCCAGACGCCTGCGGTCAAATCGACCTCGCCCCATGTCATGCCGCGAACCTCGCCAGAGCGGGCAGCGGTCAGAATGGCGAACTCAAGAGCGCGTGCGCCTACACCGGCCTGCTTCCGAAGGTCTGCCACGAATGTGCTGGCTTCAGGCCAAGGCAGGGCGGCATGGTGCTTTACTTTCTGGATCTTCGATTTGTGGGGCAGCAGGTTTTCGAGGTGTCCGCGCCAGCGTGCCGGGTTCTCTCCGGATCTGAAATTGCGAGTCGTCGACCATCCGAGAACGGATTCAATTCGCCCTCTAAGCCGGCTTGCAGTCTCAGCCTTCGTCGTCCATAGGTCGTCATCCTGCAGCACTTTCATAATGTGCGCGGTGTCGATCTTTGCAACGTCGAGTTTTCCGATTGTCGGACTTGCGTAGGTGGCGAGGGTGTTACGCCATTGATCGATGTGCTTCGGGTTCTTCCATCCGGCCTTGTGGGCGTCGATGTACTGTTGGGCGCACCAGTCGAAGGTTACGGACTTGGCGCGAGCAACGCGGGAGGCTGCGTCCTGTTCGTGCTTCTCGTCCAGCGGATCTATTCCCGCCCGGACCTTCTTTCGATATTCGCTTGCCTTCTCGCGAGCCTCGGCGAGTCCCACGTCAGGATAAGGTCCGAGACCTGCCCACCGTTCGCGACCTGCTGACCTGTAACGGAGAATCCAGCTTTTGCTGCCACCCGTCGTGACCTTGAGCCAGAGTCCTGCGCCGTCGCCATATAGGCCGGCGATTCTCTGACGTTCAACGCCTAGCAATGTGAGCTTGTGAGCACGTCCCATGATGCGTATGTCCTGCTGTTGTTCTACGCATCATTCTACATAAATCGTTGCGATTGTCTAATGCGTGATGATGCAGTTTGAGACAGTGATAGCCATAAAAACAAGCGTTTATAGTGCTTGTTTGGCGTCTCAATATGTCTCATATAGCATCATTACGGATTCCTGAGCTTCCGCCAGAATTAAATACAAACGGCCCCTCTTCAGGGGCCGTTTGTATTTCCGGGGCTGCTGCCTTGCGGGAACCCGTGCCTAGCGCACCGCCTTCCGATTCGGCAGTGCCCCCAGCGCTGCGCCCGCTGATACCACGATGATGCCGATGGCCACCGTGAGACTGATCGATTCGCCGAGCAGAAGGTAGGCGCCGATGGCGGAGACGGCGGGCACCAGCGCGAGCATCATCGACGCCTGGCTGGCACCGATCTTCTGGATGGCGTAGCTGTACATGCCGGAGGCGAGCAGGGCGGCGATCACGCCCTGGTAGGTACCCTGCAGCAGCAGGTCGCCCCATGATGCGTTGGCGATGGTCTTGGGCAGCCACAGCAGATACACCGGCAGGTAGCTGACCGCCGCGAAGCTGGCAATGCCGAGGACAGCGAGCTTGGGCTGGATCTGCCAGCGGCGCATCAGCAGGCCGAAAATTGCCCAGGTCAGTGCGGCGCAGAGGAAGAGCAGGTCGCCGATCCACTCCGTGCCGTGGCGCGGTGCGAACAGGCTTTCGGAGGCGATCAGCAGCAGGCCGCAGGTCGACAGCAGGAGGGCGATCAGCACCGCGCGTGGAATACGAAAACCGGAGCCAATGCCGAGCATGATCACGGTCCAGAACGGAATGCCGCCATTGACGAACACCCCCGCATGGGCGCTGGGCGCGAAGCTGAAACCGGAGTAGACGAGCAAGGCGTAGCCCAGGCCACCGAACAGCGTGAGCACCATGTAGCGCGGCCAGTCGCGTACCGCAACGCGGGTGAGAAAGAGCGGCAGCGCGATCAGGCCGGAGATGCTGTAGCGCAGTGCGGCCAGATCAAAAGGGGTGAAGGTACCGGTGCTGCCGAAGCGCGACACGATGTTGAAGCCCGACCAGCACAGCACGACGACAATGCCCGCCAGTGCGCCTTTCTGGATGTCGGAGAGGCCTCGGAGCCCGGATGGGGCGTCGGGTTCTGCTTGCATATTTGCCTTGTATGCTGGCGGTGAGCGGCGTCGGTGCTTGTGTCTACGTGTGTGATGGTGTCGCGGGCGGCTGTCTTACACCCGCAGCAGTGCCATCTTCAATGGTGGATTGTGGTCCGGGCTGGGAAAGTCGCTTTCGGGTTCGATCCATTCCATTTCGCGAACTGGCCGTCCGGCCTTTGCCGCGCTGCGCTGCAACTGATCCAGCCATTCGTCACGCTTCACCTGTGCCACGTTGTTGCAGCAGATCAGGGTCCCGCCTTCTGCGGTCGACAGCAGGGCGGGCTTGAACAGGGCGGGGTAGTCCTTGACCAGATCGACCACACCGAAGGGGCTGCGGGCATAGCGCGGCGGGTCGAGAAAGACGAGGTCGAACTGGTGCGGCTCGAGTTCGGGGAAGGGAGGCATGCGCTTGCCGCGCACCATCTTTGGCTGGCCGATGCCCGAGAGCTGACGCATCGCGGCGAAGGCGTCGCTTTTGACGAAGCGCACGCGGATCGGCAGCTCGTTGAGGCGGGCGTTTTCCTTGCCGACGGCCAGGCTGGATTCGGAAAAGTCGACGTTTACCACGTGACGGGCGCCGGCGTGTGCCGCTGCGATGCCTACGCCGCAGGTGTAGGCAAACACGTTGAGCAGCGACTTGCCGGCCGCCTCCTGCATCACCCGCCGGCGTCCGGCGCGCATGTCGAGAAAGAGCCACGGGTCCTGGCCTGCGTGGCGGGCCTGGAAGCGGTACTTGACGCCGAGTTCGCGGAATTCGCGCGGCTGCTGCGCGATCTCGGTCTGTTCGGGCGTCAGCTCGTTGGCGATGCGTGAGTTCGCCGGGCTGCGGTCGTTCAGGATCAGGGGCAGGCCGGGGAAGGCGTTGGCGTAGAAGGCTTCCAGTTCGGCACGCTCTTCGGCGGTGAGTGAGCGATGAAAAGTCTGCGCGAGCAGGGCGTCGCCGTAGCGATCCACCGTCAGCCCGGACAGGCCTTCGACGCTGCCGTGAAAGAGCCGGTAGGCATCGGTCTGTTCGGCGGCGAGCTGGGCGATTAGGGAGGCGCGGGCGGTGAGCGCGCTGTCGAGGCTGGAAATCAGAGCAGAGGACATGAGGTGCGGGTGGGCTGCGCGCAGGATGCATTCCTGCGTGCGACCGAAACTGTTTGGAGTCGCTGGCCCAAGAGTATGCATCACTCTGCTGCATCGCCATGAGGGAATCGGAAAGCGGTGGCTTGAACGCACTGCTGTCGATCCGTGACGGAGGTGGTTCTGGTGTGCTCGGTGCGGGTTAAGTTTCGATTGAATGAAACTTCAGTGACGCAATGAGTCGTTTTTTGCACGTTTGTTCATGGTTAGGATGAAGGCATGTCATCAACGGTGCCCACCATGAACCACGATCAAGCTTTCTGGCTGCCCTACACGGCCAACCGCGCCTTCTGGAAATCCCCCCGCGTCATCAAGGCGGCACGCGGTCACTACTACACGGCAGAGGATGGCCAGCAGTTGCTGGATGCCTTCTCCGGCCTGTGGACCTCGGGGCTTGGCCACTGCCATCCTGCAATCGTGTCGGCGGTGCAGGAGCAGGTGGCCACGCTCGACTACAGCATGGGCTTTCAGGTAACGAACGACCGCGCGATTGCGCTGGCGCGCGAAGTGGCGGATCTGGCACCGGCCGGGCTCGACCGGGTGTTCTTCACCAACTCCGGCTCGGAGTCGGCCGATACCGCACTCAAGATCGCGCTGGCCTATCACCGTGCACGGGGCGAGGGCCAGCGTACGCGGCTGATCGGGCGCGAGCGGGGTTATCACGGGGTGAACTTCGGTGGCATGTCGGTGGGTGGCATTCCGGGCAACCGCAAGGTGTTCAGTGCCACGCTGCTGCCTGGCGTGGACCACATTCGCCACACTTACAGCCACGCAGACATGGCCTTCACCCGCGGTCAGCCGACCTGGGGCTGCGACCTGGCGGAGGATCTCGAGCGTCTGGTCGGCCTGCACGATGCGTCGAACATTGCCGCACTGATCGTGGAGCCGGTGTCGGGCTCGACCGGCATCCTGGTGCCGCCGATCGGCTACCTGCAGCGCCTGCGCGAAATCTGTGACAAGTACGGCATCCTGCTGATCTTCGACGAAGTCATTACCGCTTTCGGCCGCGTTGGCGCACCCTTCGCGTCGGCCCGTTTCGGCGTCACGCCCGACATCATCACCACCGCCAAGGGCCTGACCAATGGTGTAGTGCCGATGGGCGCCGTCATCGTGCGCGAGGAGGTCTATCAGGCCTTGATGCAGGGCCCGGACAGCGCGGTCGAACTGTTCCACGGCTACACTTATTCGGGCCATCCGCTGGCCGCTGCCGCGGGCCTGGCAACGATGAAGGTCTATCGTGAAGAAGACAGCTTTGCACGTGCCCGTGCGCTCGAGCCGATTTTTGAAGAGACCATCCACGCCCTCAAGGGCGAGCCGCATGTGATCGATATCCGCAACTTCGGCCTCATGGGCGGCATCGAACTGGCACCGCGTCCGGGGGCGCCGGGTGCGCGCGGTTACGAGGTCTTCCTCAAGTGCTTCGAAGCGGGCGTGGTGATCCGCAACGGCGGGGATATCCTGCAGTTTTCGCCCTTCCTCGATTCGACGCCGGACGAACTCACCCGTATCTTCGAGACCGTACGTGAGGCGCTGCGCGCAGTTGCCTGAGCCCATAAAAATACAGAGAGACAGCAGATGAACACGATTGGTCATTACATCAACGGTCAGACGCTCGCCGACAGCGAACGTCTGCAAGCAGTTTTCAACCCCGCGCTGGGCGAGCCCGTGCGTCAGGTGGCGATGGCCAGCCGCGCCACGGTGGAGCAGGCAATTGCCTCGGCCGAGGCGGCTTTCCCGGCCTGGCGCAAGACGCCGCCGCTTAAGCGCGCCCGCATTCTCTTCGCCTACAAGGCGCTGCTCGACAAGCACGCCGACCGCATCGTCGCAGCCATCGTGGAAGAGCACGGCAAGGTGTGGGAGGACGCGCATGGCGAACTGCAGCGCGGCATCGAGGTAGTGGAATACGCCTGCGGTGCGCCGGAGTTCCTCAAGGGCGAGCACAGCCGCGACGTCGGCCCCGAGATCGATTCGTGGTCCGAGTTTCCGCCGCTGGGCGTGGTGGCCGGCATCACGCCGTTCAACTTCCCGTCGATGGTACCGATGTGGATGTTCCCGATGGCAATTGCCTGCGGTAACTGCTTCATCCTCAAGCCGTCGGAGAAAGACCCGTCGGCGGCGATGATCCTGGCCGAACTGCTCACCGAAGCCGGCCTGCCGCCGGGCGTGTTCAACGTCGTCAACGGTGACAAGGAAGCGGTCGACACCCTGCTGACCGACGCGCGGGTGAAGGCGGTGAGCTTTGTTGGCTCGACCCCGATCGCCGAATACATCTATGCCACCGGCACCGCACACGGCAAGCGTGTGCAGGCGCTGGGCGGCGCCAAGAACCATGCGGTGCTGATGCCCGACGCCGATCTCGACAACGCGGTCAACGCCATCATGGGTGCGGCCTACGGTTCCTGCGGCGAGCGCTGCATGGCGATCTCGGTGGTGGTTACGGTAGGCGATCAGGTCGCCGACGAACTGGTGAAGCGCCTCAAGCCCAAGGTCGAGGCGCTGGCCATCGGCAACGGCCAGACGCGCGGGCTGGACATGGGTCCGCTTGTCACCGCCGTGCATCGCGACAAGGTTAAAAGCTACATCGACCTCGGCGCGGAAGAGGGCGCCGAGCTGGTGGTCGACGGCCGCACGCTCAAGGTGGCGGGCGGCGAGAACGGCTTCTTCCTCGGCGGCACCCTGTTCGACCACGTCAAGCCCGGGATGCGCGTCTACAAGGAAGAGATCTTCGGTCCGGTGCTGGCGATCGTGCGTGTCGCGAGCCTGGACGAGGCGATTGCGCTCATCGATGCACACGAATTTGGCAATGGCACCTGCGTGTTCACCCGCGACGGCGCGGTCGCGCGTCACTTCACCGACCGCGTCCAGGTCGGCATGGTCGGGGTGAACGTGCCCTTGCCGGTGCCGGTTGCCTGCCAGAGCTTCGGTGGCTGGAAGCGTTCGCTGTTCGGCGATCTGTATGCCTACGGGCCCGATGCCGTGCGTTTCTACACGCGGCGCAAGACCCTGACCCAGCGCTGGCCCAGCGCCAGTATCGAAAAGGCGCAGTTCGCCTTTCCCAGTAACGGCTGATTGGAGTCTATTGAATGAATGATCGTCTACCCCCTGCCGGCGCTTCCGTGCCCGGCCTCGCCATCGACGGCTCGCGCCTGTGGCAGTCACTGATGGATCTGGCGCAGCTTGGCGCCACCGACAAGGGCGGTGTGTGCCGCCTGGCGCTCACCGAGATCGACGGCAAGGCGCGTGACCTGTTCGTCGCCTGGTGTCGTGCCGAAGGCTGCAGCATCCGCATCGACCAGATCGGCAACATCTTTGCCCGCCGGCCAGGGGCGCGCGACGATGTGCCGGCGATCGCCACCGGCAGCCATATTGACACCCAGCCCACCGGCGGCAAGTTTGATGGCAATTACGGGGTGATGGCCGGGCTGGAGGTGATTCGTACGCTCAACCAGTACAACATCCGCACCGAGGCCCCGGTCGAGGTCTGCGTATGGACCAATGAGGAAGGCTCGCGCTTCGTGCCGGTGATGATGGGCTCGGGCGTGTATGTCGACGCCTTCACGCTCGACCATGCGCTGAGCCGCGCCGATCACGACGGCATTACCGTGGCGGACGCGCTGGCTGCCATCGGCTACGCCGGCGATGGGCCGACGTCGGTCCGAGCCGGCGCACCGCGCTTCGGTGCCTACTTCGAGGCGCATATCGAGCAGGGGCCGGTGCTCGAAGATGCCGACACCACGATTGGTGTGGTCACCGGCGCACTCGGTCAGCGCTGGTACGACGTCACCGTCACCGGCATGGAGTCGCACGCCGGCCCCACGCCGATGCGCTTGCGCAAGGATGCGCTGTTCGCTGCGACCCACCTCATGCAGAAAGTGGTGGAGATCGCGCTGGCGCATCAGCCCGACGGGCGCGGCACGGTGGGCTGCGTGCATGTGTATCCGAACTCGCGCAACGTGATTCCGGGTAAGGTCAGCTTCACCGTGGATTTCCGTCACGGCGACGACGACGGTCTGCTGGCGATGGACGCGGCATTGCGCGAAGCTGCCGAACTGCTGCAGAGGGATTTCCCGGTTGGTGTGACGGTCACACAGGTGGTGTACTTCGAACCGGTCGCCTTTGCGCCGGTACTCGTCGATGCCATCCGCGACGGCGCCGAACGGGCGGGTTGCAGCCATCTCGACATCGTCAGTGGTGCGGGGCACGACGCGGTCTATGTGGCCGGTACGGCGCCCACTGCGATGATCTTCGTGCCGTGCAAGGACGGCATCTCGCATAACGAGATCGAGGATGCAGACCCGGTGCATCTGGCCGCCGGTGCCAATGTGCTGCTGCACGCGATGCTGGCGCGGGCGGGCACGGTGGGCTGAGCTTCGTCCTCCTCGAAGCGGTGTAATACGGAACGGGGCGCCCGGCGAATCACTCGCCGGGCGCCCCGTTCAGCGTTTGCAGCAGTCTGAATATCAGCCTTCAGCCGCGATCCGTTGCGCCATCGCGATCAGGCTGCGGTCGCTGCCTGCCGGACCGAGCAACGACAGGCCGAGCGGAACGCCGTTGCGCTTGACCAGCGGCATCGACAGTTGCGGAAAACCGCTCAGTCCGGCCAGGCACAGGAGCTTGATGGCGTTGTTGCGGTAGTCCTCAAGCGCGGCCTCGTCGGCGGTGAGCAAGGGGGCGATGTCGGGCATGGTCGGCAGCACCATGACGCCATCGTTGCCGAGGATTTCTGCCAGTGTGGCGCGGACCTCGCTGCGGATTGCCACGCTTTCTTCGACCTGCGCGTCCGTCACCAGCTTCGACCACGCGAAGCGGTCGCGCACGCCGGGGCCGAGGACGAGGCCGTAGCGTTCGATCATGTCGCCGTCGGCCTGCCACGCTTCACGCCCCTGGATGTAGCGGAAGGCCCAGTAGTTGCGATCGAAGCCTTTGGGCGCCATGCGCATGAAGGCGGCTTTGCCGAACAGCGCCTCAACGCGGTCCAGGGCTGGCTGCAGCGCGTCGCTGACGGCACCGTCGAGCAGGCTCCAGCCGTCTTCCGGATAGAGCAGGCGGGGTTGTGCGGGCAGGGGTGAGGGATCGGCACCGAGCAGCACGTCGCCAACGCGCGCAAAGGTTTCACTGTCGCGGGTGAAGAAGCCGCAGCTGTCGAACCCCGGTGCCAGATCGAGGCAGTTCTCCAGGCTGATGCGGCCATGCGTCGGGCGCAGGCCGAAGAGGCCGCAGTGACTGGCCGGACAGCGCACCGAGCCACCGGTGTCGGTGCCGAGGGCGAAATCCACCAGCCCGTTGGAGACTGCCGCGGCCGAGCCCGAAGACGAGCCGCCGGTGATACGGTCAGGCGCACCGCCATTGACCGGGGCACCGAAGTGGGCGTTGATGCCGTTCATCGAGAAGGCGAGTTCGTCGGTATAGGTTTTGCCAACGAAGCGGGCGCCGCTGTCGAGCAGGCGCTGCACGGTGGGCGCGGTGTGGGTCTTGATGCCCGACAGCGCCAGCACGTGCGGATTGCCGCCGCCGGTCGGATAGCCGGCGACATCGAAGAGATCCTTGACCGCAAAGCTGAGGCCGTCGAGCGGGCCGCCCGGCGTATGCGGCAGCGCGACTGCGGGATAGGGGACGAAGGCGTGGGCGGGGTCGTGTTCGATCAGCATGGGGTGTCCGTTGTGGCTGTGGAGTGAGGGGGTGGGGCCTTGACCGCTCAGGCAGTTTCGGTGAGGGGACGAGGGGCGTGGGTTGCGGCTCGCGTCATGACGTGGGCCGTGGCGTCGGTGCGCAGGCAGCGTGCGCGGTGACTGCCGCCGAGCTCGACGGCGTCGGGCTGGGTCTGCAGGCAGGCGGGCTGAACGAAGGTGCAGCGCTCGGCGAAGGCGCAGCCGGCCGGCAGGTTCGCGAGGTCGGGCGGTGCGCCGGGAATGCTGGCGAGCCGCGCGCCTTTCTCCATGGCGCCATCGGCGCGCGCCTGCATCAGGGCCAGGGTGTAGGGGTGACGGGGGTTGCGGATCACCTCGCGGGTGGGGCCTTCCTCGACGATGCGACCGGCGTACATCACCGCGAAACGGTCGGCGACTTCCACTGCGGCACCCATGTCATGGGTGACGAAGATGATCCCCAGCCCCAGTTCGCGCTGCAGTTCGCGCAACAACAGCAGGATCTGGATCTGCACCGTGGCGTCGAGCGCAGTGGTGGGCTCGTCGGCGAGCAGTACTTGCGGCCGGCAGGCCAGCGCGAGCGCGATCATTGCGCGCTGGCGCATGCCGCCGGACATCTCGTGCGGGTAGGCGTCGAGGCGGCGCTCCGGGCTGGGAATGCGCACACGTTCGAACAGCTCCAGCGCACGCTTGCGCGCGTCGGCGGGGCTGATGCGTTCGTGACGACGGATGGACTCCACGATCTGCGCGCCGACGGTATACACCGGGTCGAGGGCGAGCAGAGGCTCCTGGAAGATCATCGACGCGATACGACCGCGATAGTCGGCGAGTGTGCGGTTGTTCATGGCGAGCACGTCCACGCCGGCGACGTCGATCCTGCCTTCGATGCGGGTGCGGCGCGCGGGGTGCAGGCGCAGCAGCGAGCGCAGGGTGACGCTCTTGCCGGAGCCGGATTCGCCGATCAGGGCGACGGTTTCACCCCGGGCAACGCTGAGGTCGACGCCATTGACGGCTTTGACCGGTTTCTTGCCACCGGTGAAGGTGACGCGCAGGTCGCGCACCGACACGATCGGTGTGCGATCGGTTTGAGTGTCTGTGTTCATGTCGGCTCCGCTCATGATGCGTGGATGGCTGTGCCGGCGAGTGAGTGACCGCTGCCGGGCTCATGGATGAGGCAGGCGGTTTCGCGCTGGTTGCGGTTTTCGAGGATGGGAACACGTTGCGAACACACCGCCTCGGCGAGCGGGCAGCGGGTGTGAAAGCGGCAGCCCGACGGCGGATCGATCGGGTTGGGCGGGTCGCCCGCAAGCGCGGCCTGTTCGGTGCGGTGGTCGGGATCCATCGACGGCATGGACGACAGCAGTGCCCGGGTGTAGGGATGATGCGGTTCCTGGAACAAGGCTTCGGCGGGGCCGGTTTCGGCCACCTTCCCCAGATACATCACCATGACGCGGTCGGAGATATAGCGCACCACGTGAAGATCGTGGCTGATGAAGAGATAGGTCAGCCCGAACTCTTCCTTCAGGTCCATCAGCAGGTTCAGCACCTGCGCTTCGACGGACTTGTCGAGGGCAGACACCGCTTCGTCGAGGATCACCAGACGCGGCTCGCAGGCCAGCGCACGGGCGATATTGACGCGCTGACGCTGGCCGCCGGACAGCTCGTGTGGATAGCGCCCGGCAAAGCGTCGCGGCTCGAGGCCGACGCGGGAGAGCAGGCTGCGGGCGCGGGTGACGGCTTCCTGCTTGGGCACGCCATGCACCTGCGGACCGAAGGCGATCGAGTCCTGGATGGTGAGGCGGGGGTTCAACGAAGAGTAGCTGTCCTGGAACACCATCTGTACCTGGCGTCGGTATTCACGCAAAGACAGTTGTGGCGAGCCGACGGTTTCGCCGTTGAAGACGATCTCGCCCGCAGAGGGGTCGATCAGATGCATCAGCAGGCGCGCCGTGGTCGATTTGCCGCAGCCGGATTCGCCCACCACGCCGAGCGTTTCGCCCTTCATGATCTTGAAGTCGACGCCGTCGACCGCGCGCACCACCTTGCCGCCGCCGACCAGGGTTTCGACAAAACTCTTCTTGAGGTCAAAGTGCTTGACCAGTTTGTTGACGGTCAACAGGGGCTGTGCGGGGCCACCGCGGTCGCTGCCCGCTGGTGCGCCGATATGTTCGATGCTGATTCCGGTACTCATGAGGACTCCCTGGATTAGCTCTTGACGTCCATCGCCGAGCGCAGGCTGTCGGACAGCAGATTGAAGGAGATCGAGGTGATGAAGATCATCACGCCGGGCAGGGCCGCCACCCAGGGCTGGGTGTAGATCGCGGTGCGCAGGGTGTTGAGCATCAGGCCCCATTCGGGTTCGGGTGGGCGCACGCCGAGGCCGAGGAAGGACAGGCCGGAGGCGAGAATCATCGATACCGCGATCAGGCTGGTGGCAAAGACGAAGATCGGCCCCAGCACGTTACCCAGCACATGCACGCGCACGATGGTGAAGGGGCTGGCACCCGAGGCACGCGCGGCTTCGACGTAGTCGCGACCCCTGACCTGCGTGGTGACGCTTTCCGCTACCCGCGCGATCTGCGGAATGAAGACGATGGTCAGCGACAGCAGGGCGTTGCCGATGCCGGCGCCGAGCGCGCCCGACAGGGCGATGGCGAGCAGCACCGACGGGAAGGCGTAGAGGATGTCGATGGTGCGCATGATCAGCGTGTTCACCAGTCCGCCCGCATAGCCGGGGAGGATGCCGACACCGCTGCCGATGACAAAGGCGATCAGCACCGGGGTGATGCCCATGAACAGTGACAGCCGTGTGCCCAGCATCAGGCGTGACAGCATGTCGCGGCCGAGCTCGTCGGAGCCGAGCGGGAAGCCTTCGAAGCCGATCGGCTTCAGGCGCTTGAGCATCGAGGTGGCGTAGGGGTCGGACGGCACCAGCTGATGGGCGAAGATCGCCATCAGGATCAGGGTCAGCAGCACGGCGCCGGCACCCAGTGCAACCGGATCGCGCATGAGTTTGCGCACGACCCCGGACCAGAAGCCCGGCGAGCGTTCTACAGGCTCGGCGGCAGCGGGCACGGGGGCAATGCCGGCGACAGTCGAAGTCATGTTCATGATCTCTGGATCCTCGGGTCGAGGGTGGTCTGAAGGACATCCACCATCAGGTTGAGTACGACGAAGAAGGTGGCAAGCACCAGGATCGTGCCCTGCAGCAGCGGCATGTCGCGCTGGAAGATGGCCGAGTTGAGCAGGAAGCCGGTACCCGGCCACGAGAACACGGTTTCGATCAGGATCGAGCCACCGAGCAGGTAGCCCAGCTGCAGGCCCATCACCGCCAGCGCGGTGGGGGCAGCGTTCTTGACCACGTGCAGGAAGATGCCGAGGTCGGTCAGGCCCTTGGCGCGCAGGCCAACGACGAATTCCTGCGCCAGAATGTCGGCCACCAGGGCGCGAACGGTGCGGGCAATGATGCCCATCGGGATGACGGACATCGTGATCGCGGGCAGCACCATGAACTGGACATGTGCCCAGTCCCAGGCCCATTCACCCGATCCGCCAGGGCCGGCACCGGTGGCTGGCAGCCACATCAGCTGCGACGAGAAGATGATGACCAGCACCATGCCCAGCCAGTAGTGCGGCACGCTGACGCCGAGCACCGACAGCGCGGAGGCCACGCGGTCCACCCAGGAGTCGCGAAAGTAGCCGGCGACGAAGCCGAACAGGCTGCCGAACAGAAAGCCGATCAGGGTGGCCATGCACGACAGCATCAGGGTGTTGCCGACCGCACGCATGACTTCGGTCGAAACCGAACGGCCGGACGCGATCGAGGTGCCGAGGTCGCCGTGCAGCGCACGCCAGAACCAGTGGGCAAATTGTTCGTACCAGGGGCGGTCGAAACCGTAGAGTTTCATCAGCTGCTGTTGCAGCTCGATCGAGGCATCGGGCGGCAGGATGGAAACCAGCGGGTCGCCCGGCGAAATATGCACCAGCAGAAAACAGAAGAAGGCGACGCCGATCATGATCGGAATCGTGTACACGATGCGGCGCAGGAGATAGAAGATCATCGTTCGGCCCTGTGGGTCATTGAGTTGAATCCGCCGGCGCGCCGGCCGGCGGCAAGTCCGCTTTGCGCCGCGATGCCGCGGCGCGTGGGGACAATCAGTCCATCTTCATCGTGGCGATGTCGATGAACCAGCTCTTCGGTTGGACCACGTTCTTGACCTTGGCCGACATGGCACGCGGTCCGACGTCATGGGCAACGAAGATGAACGGCGCCTCTTCCACGATGCGGGCATGCAGCTTCGCCAGGGCCGCATCGCGTTCCTTGTCGTCGAAGCTGGTGCGGGCGGTCGCGATCAGGGCGTCGAACTCGTCATTGCCGAAGTAGCCCCAGTTGTTGGAAACCGGGGGGAAGGTCTTGGTGCTGACGAAGCGCACCATGGCGAAGAAGGGGTCCATTGCGGCTGCAGACACGTTGATGGCGTTGGCGCCGTTGGCCGACGGGTCCTTCGCACCCTTGCGCCAGTTGGTGAACAAGGTGTTCCACTCAAGCACATCGAGTTCGACGTCGAAGTTGCACTGCTTCAGGCTTTCCTGGATGTACTCGTTCATCGGCAGCGGTTGCATCTGACCCGAACCCGAGGCCGAAACCTGAACCTTTACCTTGAGCGGCTTGTCGGCGGTGTGGCCGGCCTCGACCATCATCTTGGTCGCGGTTTTGGGGTCGAACTTGATGTCGAACTTCGGGTTGCCCCACCACGGATGGTCGGGTGACACGATGCCCTTGGCCTCACCCATCATGCCGCCGAGGAAAGCTTTCAGCTCGCTGCGGTTGATGCACAGGTTGGCGGCCTGGCGCACGCGCTTGTCCAGCCACGGCGAACCTTCGGCAAAGGACAGTTGCCACGGCCAGATATGCGGTTGCGGGTTGGAGTAGATCTTGAAGCCGCGGCTCTTGATCTGATCCATTGCGTCCGGGGCCGGGGCCTCGATCCAGTCCACCTGACCGGAGAGCAGGGCGGCGGTACGGGCGTTGGCTTCGGGCAGCGGCAGCATCACCACCTTGTCGATCGTCGGCGTGCGCTTCGGATCCCAGTATTCAGTGTTCTTGGCGACTTCAAGACGCTCGCGCGGCGCGAAGGCGACCATCTTGAACGGACCGGTACCGGAGGCGTCTGCGGCAAAGGCAATCCACGCCTGCTTGCTGCGTGCCGCGGTGTCGGTAACGCTGGCCGGTACGGCCTTGAACTTGGCTTCCCAGTGCGCGGGCGAGGCCATGAACAGGTTGGTCAGGTTGATCGGCAGGAAGGCATCGGGCTCGGAGGCAGTGAGCTCGACGGTCAGGTCGTCGATCTTTCTGGCGCTGCGCAGCGTCGGCATGCGCGAGGCGGTGACACCCACCTGGCTGGCGTCGAACTGCTTTGCGGTCTTGTCCAGCACCTTCTGCACGTTCCACACCACGGCGTCGGCGTTGAAGGCGGAGCCGTCATGGAACTTCACGCCGGGACGCAGCTTGAAAATCCACTTGGTCTTGTCGGCAGCATCGACTTTCCACGATGTGGCCAGGCCGGGAATCAGTACGCTCGGTGCATCGGCCTTGGACAGATCCCACTGGGTCAGCGAGTCGTACATGGGGATGCCGGTGAAGCGGTTGCCCTCGAAGCCCTGGTCAGGCTGACCCAGGGTGCGCGGAATGTCTGCGGCGGTCATGCCGATGCGGAGCACCTTTTCCTGCGCCATCACGGCACTGGATGCGAACGACAGCGCAAGGAGCGTGCTGCCGATCAGGGCGGTAAGCCGACGGGTGGGCCGATTGCATGTGCTCATGGGGTGAATCCTCGCTAGGGTTGAGATGAAAATGAAAGCGCTTCTGGCTGAGGCTTCAGACTGCATTCCGCAAGCGTCATGCCATGTCTGAAGTGTTTCTGATAAAAATGTCGTATGTGGCTGATTTCGCTCGGAGCGGGCTGTCTTGGAGGTGCAGTTCCGCGATGTGACAGCCTTTGCCGTTATCCGAAATGTTCGGACTCATGCACCAAAGTGGGGATTTCAGCTTCCCTTTGGTGCCGTTGCCACATCGAACAAGATTCGTTCCGCGCTTGGGGTTACCTTAGAGAGGGTGTTTGGTGCAGAAAACTACAAATATCGAAATCAACGTTTCAGGTTTATGAAACAATTTCGCCATGAAATCCCGCGCGCTCCTGACAAATCTCGCCGAAGCCGATCTGCGCCTGCTTCGGATATTCATTGCGATTGCTGAATCTGGTGGACTTGCTGCGGCCGAGCTGCGGCTCAACATCAGCCGCTCCGTGATCAGCCGTCATCTCAAGGATCTCGAAACCCGACTGGGCGTGCGTCTGTGCGAACGCGGGCGTTCGGGTTTTGCGCTCACCGAGGAGGGGGGGACGGTGCTCGACGCGGCGCGCAGGCTGCTGTCGCAGATCGAGGGTTTCAGGCGCGAGGTGGCGGGGCTGCACGGCGGGATGCGCGGCGAGCTGAATCTCGCTGTTTTCGACAAATTCGTGACCAATCCGGCGTGCCACCTGGCCGAGGCGATCGCGGCCTTCGGCGCGGAGGCGCCCGGGGTGAACCTGAACCTGCATGTGTCGGGCACGATTGCGATCGAGAAGGGCTTGCTCGAAGGCCAGTTTCAGGTGGCGATCCACCCCTTTCACCGCGCCAGCGAAAGTCTGCTGAGCTGGCCCTTGTTCGCCGAACAGATGTGGTTGTACGGTGCGCCCGATCACCCGCTGCTGCGTGGTGGTGCGACCCCCGATGACGCTGCGCTGCGCACCGCGGCCTTCGTTGGTCTTGGATACCACTCGCCCAACATGGAGCATTTCTGGCGCCTCGGCCTGCAACCGGCGGCGCGGGCACATGAGCAGGAGGGCAGCGTGGTGCTGATCCGCTCAGGGCGCTACCTCGGCTTTCTGCCCGAGCACTATGCGCAGTCCTTCGAGCAGGCAGGCGTACTGCGGCGGATTCCGTCGGACACCCTGCAGTACCGCTGCGACTGGAACGTGTCGATCGCCCGCAGCCCCGCGCCAGGGCGCATTGCCCGCCACTTCACCAGTCGCTTGCGCGAGCTGCACGGCGCGCAGGGCGAGCAACAGTGAGGCGATGCGTTTTCACTGCGGCGGGCGTCGACATACGCATGCGCCGCGCTGCAAACTTTGATCAAGCAAACGGGTGGACAGAGTGTCGAGACTGATTCTGCTGAACAAGCCTTACGGGGTGCTGTGCCAGTTCACTGACGAAGCCGGGCGCGCCACGCTCAAGGATCATGTCGCCGTGCCCGGCGTGTATGCGGCCGGACGCCTCGATACCGACAGCGAAGGGCTGCTGCTGCTCACCGACGACGGTGCGCTGCAGCACCGGATTGCGGACCCGCGCCACAAGCTGCCCAAGACCTATCTGGTGCAGGTAGAAGGTGAACCGGACGAGACCGCCCTTGCGCAGCTGCGCAGCGGAGTGGATCTGGGCGACTTCGTTACCCGTCCGTGCGGCGCACGCAGCGTTGCCGAGCCAGCGTGGTTGTGGCCACGCGATCCGCCGGTGCGCTTTCGCAAGACGGTGCCGACCTCATGGCTGGAGATCGTGCTGCGCGAGGGCAAGAACCGGCAGGTGCGGCGGATGACGGCAAAGGTGGGCTTGCCGACCCTGCGTCTGGTGCGCGTGGCGATCGGCGACTGGTCGCTGGATGGCTTGCTGCCGGGGCAGTCGCGCGAGGTGCCGGTGCCCGCAGGCCTGGTGCAGGCCGCCGTCGCACCGCCGCGCAAGCAGGGTGGGCGGCGGAAGATGCCGCGCAGGCGGTAGAATCGCCGCCAATGCATTGAGGCGACGGACGCGAACGATGAACATGATGGGCGTGATTGGGCAGGTGTTGCGGATTGGCGGACTGGTGGCGGCGCTCGTGCCGACGATCGCGAGCGCGCAGATGCCGCTTGCGGAACTTGGTGCGGGCATGTTCCGCATCGAGACCGAGGTGGCCTACACCGGCCCCGACCGTCAGCTCGGGCTGATGAACCGCAAGAGCATGCCTGCGCATCACGGCATGGTGTTCGTCTTTGCGCAAAGTGCGCAGCACTGCATGTGGATGAAGAACACGCTGTTGCCCCTGTCGGTCGCCTTCCTCGACGACAGCGGGCGCATCCTCAATATCGAAGACATGCAGCCACAGACCGAAGACAACCACTGCGCGGCCGCGCCGGCGCGCTTCGCGCTCGAAATGAACCTGGGCTGGTTTCGCGAGCGCGGGTTCAAGCCGGGTGACCTGATCCGCGGTACCGAGCGCCTGCCGGCGCCGCGCTAAGCACGGGCGCAGTCGCTGCCTGCAGGCGGGCAGCACGTTTGCAGCACAGGAATTGCGCGGTTTTCTCCGTGCTTATCCGGCTTCGGTCCTTGTCCGCTAGCGGCGATAATTGCCCCACGTCGTCCTGCGTCCATGCTGATCCCCGCGTGGCAGGCCGTTACCGGAGCCGATCGTGGCAGAAGACAGCGATCTTGAGAAAACAGAACAAGCGTCACCACGACGAATAGAGCAGGCCCGCGAGGAAGGGCAGGTTCCGCAGTCGCGCGAACTGTCTACCTTCTTCATTACCATGACCGGGGTGGCAACGTTGTGGATGCTCGGCGACTGGATGACGGATCGTCTGTTCGGGCTGCTGCGGCGCTCGTTTGCGTTCGAGCGCGAGATGGCCTTCGATCACGTGCTCATGCTCGACGGCTTCAATACGCTGCTCAGCGGCGCGCTGCTGACGATGATGCCCTTGTTTCTGACCCTGATGGTGGCCGCGGTGGCTTCGCCCATCGCACTGGGCGGGCTGGTGTTTTCGCCCAAGGCGCTGGGGCCCAATTTCGGTCGCATGAATCCCTTGCAGGGACTGGCGCGGATGTTCTCGGTCCACGGCCTGGCTGAAATGGTGAAGGCCATTCTTAAATCGGCGCTGGTGGGCGGCGTGTCGGCCATCGTGCTGTGGGTCAACAAGGATCACCTGTTCGATCTGATGGTCGAGCCGCTTGAAGTGGGAATGCCCGACTTCGCCGATACGGTGGCCTTTGCCGCACTGATGATCACCACCAGTCTGGGCTTGCTGGCGCTGATGGATGTGCCTTTCCAGCTGTGGCAGTACCACAAGAAACTGCGCATGACCAAGGAAGAGGTCAAGCGTGAAGGCAAGGAGCAGGAGGGTGACCCGCAGGTCAAGGGCCGCATCCGTGCGATGCAGCGCGAGATGGCGCGCCGGCGGATGATGTCGGAGGTGCCCAAGGCCGACGTGGTAGTGACCAACCCGACGCACTTCTCGGTGGCGCTGAAGTACGATGCCAGCCGGATGGCTGCGCCCATCGTCGTGGCCAAGGGACGCGGCGATCTGGCGCTGAAGATTCGCGAGATCGCGCGCGAGAACAAGGTGGCCATGCTCGAAGCGCCGCCGCTGGCGCGCGCACTGTATGCGCATTGCGAACTGGAGCAGGCGGTGCCCGCAACCCTGTTTACTGCCGTGGCCGAGGTGATGGCCTACGTCTATCAGCTCAACAACTGGGTGGCCGACGGCGGATTGCCGCCGCAGCCGCCTGCCGAATTGCCGGTGCCCGAGGGGCTCGACCCCGGCGCCCCCGAAGAGTGAATGCCTGACCCATGGCCTCGAACAATACCCTGAACCTGCGCGCGCTGATCACGCCGGAGAACCTGCGCACGCTGGCGGCACCGATCCTCATCATCATGATTCTGTCGATGATGGTGTTGCCGCTGCCGGTGTTCCTGCTCGATGTCTTCTTCACCTTCAATATCGCAATCTCGGTGATGGTGATGCTGGTGGCGATGTACTCGAAGAAGCCGCTGGATTTTTCCGTCTTCCCGACCGTGCTGCTGGTCACCACCTTGCTGCGGCTGTCGCTCAACGTCGCCTCGACCCGGATCGTGTTGCTCGAAGGACACAGTGGCGGCGACGCGGCGGGCAAGGTGATCGAGGCCTTCGGCAGCTTCCTGGTCGGCGGCAACACGGCGGTCGGTCTGGTGGTGTTCGTCATCCTCACCCTGATCAACTTCGTCGTCATCACCAAGGGTGCCGGCCGTATCGCCGAAGTGAGCGCGCGCTTCACCCTGGATGCGATGCCAGGCAAGCAGATGGCGATCGACGCCGACCTCAATGCGGGTCTGATCGACGAGAAGACAGCCAAGACCCGGCGCAAGGAGATCGGGCAGGAGGCCGATTTCTACGGTGCGATGGACGGTGCGTCGAAGTTCGTTCGCGGCGATGCGGTCGCCGGCATCCTGATTCTGGTCATCAACATCATCGGCGGCCTGTTCGTGGGGGTGATGCAGCACGACATGGCGGTTGGCGAAGCGGGGCGCACCTACACCCTGCTCACCATCGGCGACGGTCTGGTGGCGCAGATTCCGGCGCTGATCATTTCCGTTGCGGCCGGCCTGGTCGTGTCCCGTGTTGGTGACGAGGGTGATATCGGCGGGCAGGTCATCAACCAGGTGTTCTCGAACCCGCAGGTGCTGGGGCTGACGGCCATCATCATTGGCGTGCTCGGCCTGATACCGGGAATGCCGAACGTGGTGTTCATCCTGCTTGCGTCCATGTTTGCGGCGCTGGCATGGATGCGGCACAAACGCATCGGCGAAGAATCGCAGGCGGCACAGGCGCCTGCTGCGGCGCAGGCGGCCGCGGCACAGCAGCCAGCCGAATCGCAGGAGGCGAGCTGGAACGACGTGGCGCCGGTCGATGTGCTCGGGCTGGAAGTGGGTTACCGGCTGATTCCGATGGTGGACAAGGGACAGGATGGCGAACTGCTCAAGCGCATTCGCGGCCTGCGGCGCAAGTTTGCGCAGGAGGTCGGTTTTCTGTCTTCGCCGGTGCATATCCGTGACAACCTCGAACTCAAGCCCAATGCCTACCGCATTGCGCTCAAGGGGGTCGAGATCGGTACTGGCGAAGCGTATCCGGGCCAGTTTCTGGCCATCAATCCGGGTCGCGTGTCCGGGCCGCTGAGCGGTCGCGAGACCAAGGACCCGGCCTTCGGTCTGCCCGCGTTCTGGATCGATGGCAGCGGCAGGGAGCAGGCGCATGCGCTCGGTTACACCGTGGTCGACGCGAGCACGGTGGTCGCGACCCACCTCAATCACGTCATTCTCAACCATGCGGCGGAGCTGCTGGGGCGGCAGGAGACCCAGTCGCTGCTCGATCATATCGGCAAGGATTCGCCCAAGCTCATCGAGGACCTTGTGCCCAAGCTGCTGTCGGTCTCGACCGTGCAGCGGGTGTTGCAGAACCTGCTCGACGAGGGCGTCAATATTCGCGACATGCGCAGCATCATCGAGGTGCTGGCCGAGCATGCGCCACGGATTCAGGACCCGGTCGAACTCACGGCGAAGGTGCGCGAGGCGCTGGGGCGGGCGATCGTGCAGAGCCTGTTCCCGGGCAATGCAGAAGTCCAGGTGATGTCGCTCGAACCCGGTCTCGAGCGCATCCTGCTGCAGGCCATGAGTGCGAGCGGCGAGGGCGGGGCGATCGAGCCCGGCCTGGCCGACACCCTGCTGCGCCAGACCGCGCAGCTTGCGCAGCGCCAGGAAGACATCGGCCTGCCGCCCGTGCTGCTGGTTCCGGCGCAGTTGCGCATGCTGCTGTCGCGCTTCCTGCGCCGTGCCGTGCCCTCGCTGAAAGTCATCTCCAATGGCGAAGTGCCGGAGTCGCGCACCATCCGCATTACTGGCATGGTCGGCACCCCGACCTGACCGAACGCCCGGCCCGGTCCTGCGATGCGCGGGGCTGGGGGCCAGCGGCGACGGTGCCGTGAGTTTCCGGCAGTGGGAATAAGCGGGGGAAAACCGGTTTATTCGGTCCATGCCACAAAGCCGGTCCATCGCATAATCGTCTCCAGGATGCGCGCAAAGCGCTGTAGTCGGGAGATTCATCATGAACGTTAAGCGCTACTTTGCCCCCTCTGCCCGTGAGGCACTGCGGGCCTTGAAGGAAGAGCTCGGTGCCGATGCCATCGTACTGTCCAACCGGGCGGTCGAGGGCGGCGTCGAGATTCTGGCGCTGCCTGCCGATGCTGTCGGTGCGCTGCAAAGCGTGCGTCCGGCGCCTGCTGCCCCGCGTGCGCCCGCTCCGGCGCCAACGCGCCAGATGGCGGCACCGATCGACGATGAAGACTTTCACCTCAGCCTGTCGGGACTGGCTGCCGGTGTCGTGCCGCGCAGTGCCGCCCCACAGGCGCCGCGCCGCAACCCCGACCCGGTGATGCGTCCGTTCAATCCGCCGCGTATCGATACCAGCGCGCCCGCATCGCGCAGCGGTGCCATGCACACGCCTGAGCGTGCATCCTTCGCAAGGTCGCGGGTGACAGTCGAGGACGGAGGCGTACGCCAGCCAGCGCCCGCCGCAGAGCGTCCGTCCAGTCGTGCAGCCGAAGATGCGCGTGTGCGTGAGTTGCAGGAAGCCAATAACAAACTGATGGCAGAGCTGACCGGCATTCGCGGCATGATCGAACGCCAGCTCGCGGGCTTTGCCTGGGGTGAAACCCGTCGCCATGCGCCGGCGCGCGCGGCCATGCTCGGCGAACTGCTCGAGGCCGGCTTTTCCGGTACGACCGCACGCCAGCTCGCGGAAGCCATTCCCGAGGATGCCACGCCCGATCAAGCGCACGCCGTCGTGCGCGCTACGCTTGATCGCAAACTCAATGCCCGCTCAACCGACGATGATCTCATCGATCGCGGCGGCGTCTATGCTTTGGTGGGCCCCACCGGTGTCGGGAAGACCACGACCACCGCCAAGCTCGCTGCGCGCTGCGTGATGCGTCATGGCACCGGCAAGCTGGCGCTGATTACCACCGACGGCTACCGCATCGGTGCCCAGGAGCAGTTGCGGATCTACGGGCGGATTCTTGGCGTGCCGGTGTTCTCGGTGCGCGATGCCGCCGACCTGCGCCAGACCCTTGGCGAGCTGCGCAACAAGCACATGGTGCTGATCGACACCATGGGCATGAGCCAGCGTGACCGCATGGTGGCCGAGCAGGCGGCCATGCTCAGTGGCGCGGGTGATGTTCGTCGCCTGCTGTTGCTCAATGCGACCTGCCGCGGTGACACCCTGGACGATGTCGTGCGTGCCTATGCCGGTCCGGATCTCGCTGGCTGCATCTTTACCAAGGTGGACGAGGCTGCTTCGCTGGCTCCGGCGATTGATGTCGCGGTGCGTCGCGCCCTGAACGTGTTCTATGTAACCAACGGCCAGCGTGTGCCGGAAGATCTGCATCTTCCCAATCGCGCCTATCTCCTGCACCGCGCGCTGCGCGAACAGGGAGGCGAGTCGCCCTGGCATCTGAACGGGGACGAGGCCGGCATGATGCTCGCAGCTGCGGGTCAGGGAGCCTGACATGATCGACGGACGCGAAGACCAGGCCGCAGGACTGCGGCGCTTGTTCCGTCATGCACCACCGGGGGTGGTTGCACTGTACGCGACCGGTCGCAACCGCACGCACAACGCGGTGCGTGCGGCCCATCGCATTGCAGGCCATGCCCACCGCGTGCTCTTGCTCGATGAAGCGACCGGTGACGAGGCCCTGGCCGGCGTGCTTGAGCTGCCCGCGGGGCCGGACCTGTTGCAGATGCTCGATGGTCGTCTGACCCTGGCCGGCCTGCTGCAGCCGGTGCCAGGACTGCTCGGACGTGTGCCGGCAGCCGCTGCCGCGCTGGCCTTGCCCTTGCTCGACGATGCACGTCGCGCATGTCTGGTCGAAGCGCTGCGGGTGCTTCACCGTCATGCCGGTTTCGTGCTGATCCATGCCGGGCAAAGCTCGGCCGGTGACCCGTCCCCCTTCGTGCACGCCGCACCACGTCGTCTGCTGGTCGCGGAGGCCAGCGCGAGCGGTGCGACCGAAGCCTATCAGGTCATCAAGCAGCTTGCGGCGGCCGGTGCCGGTTCGCTGCATGTGGCCGTGTGCCGTGCCCGCAACCGGGCCGATGCTGAGCGCTTTTTCTCCAGTCTTCAGGCCCTGGTGCGCCGCCATGTCGGGGTGCCGCTGGCCTGGCTGGGCGAAGTCGAGCGCGATGACATCGCCGAAGGCCTGTCGCAGCCGCAGTCGATGTCCTCGCCGAGCGAGCCGGAAGCCGCCTTCCTGCGTCGTCTTTCGGTCATCGCGCGTAGCCGGCCGGCCGGGCAGGTACGCAGGGAATGAGTATTGTGATGCCGCCGACCTATCCTGCTAGCAATGCGAACGCCAGTGCGGGAAAATGGACCTCCTTGAACGCGCCCGCGGTCGTACCCGAACGATCGCGCCGCAAAAAGATACAGGTCCAATGGATGTACGACGCTGACGGTCAACCCGATACCGATCACCTGGTGGTGTCCTACGCCCCGCTGGTCAAGCGCATTGCCTATCAGCTCATGGCCAGGCTGCCGGCAAGTGTCGAGGTCGAAGATCTGATCCAGAACGGCATGATGGGGCTGCTCGACGCCATCGGCCGCTTCGAAGAGGGTATGGGTGCGCAGTTCGAAACCTATGCCGTACAGCGCATCCGCGGGGCGATGCTCGACGGGCTGCGCGATAACGACTGGGTGCCGCGCAGCCTGCGCCGCGACATGCGCCGCATCGAATCAGCCATCAACGATCTCGAGCAGCAGAACGGCCGTGCGCCGAGCGAGACCGAGCTTGCCGAGTCCCTTGGCGTGTCGCTGTCGGAATACCAGCACATGCTGCAGGAGGCACGCGGCCATCAGCTGGTCTATTTTGACGATTTTGCCCGCGACGAGGGCGAGGACTTCCTCGAGCGTCATTTCGGCGAGCATGAGTCCAATCCGCTGGAACTGCTTGAGAGTGCGGACAATCGCGCCAGCCTGGTGCGCGCCATCGAGGCGCTGCCCGAGCGCGAAAAGATGATCATGGCGCTGTACTACGACGAAGAGCTGAATCTGCGCGAGATCGGTGAGGTGCTCGGTGTGACCGAGTCACGCGTGTGTCAGCTCCACAGCCAGGCCATTGCGCGCCTTCGCGTGCAGGTGGTCGGTGCGCGCCCGTCGGGCAGCACGCCCGGCGCGCGTCGCGGTCGCCCGCCCAAGAACCCGCCCGCAGGGGCCTGACGGCCACAGGATGGATCTCCATGGATAGCATCAGCCTCGTTGGCATCACGCTCGGACTGGCCGCCATTCTCATCGGACAGGTGCTTGAGGGTGGGCACCTGTCTTCGCTGATGCAGCCCACCGCGTTTCTGATCGTGGTCGGGGGCACGGTTGGTGCGGTCATGTTGCAAAGTCCGCTGCGTGTCTTCGTCGATGGCCTCAAGATGATCAAGTGGGTGTTCGTGCCGCCGATGAGCAGTCACGAGGCCATCATCGAGCAGGTGTCGGCGTGGAGTACGGTCGCGCGCAAGGAAGGGCTGCTCGTGCTCGAAGGGCAGATCGAACGTCTGGGTGATCCCTTCATGCAACGCGGTCTGCAGATGCTCGTCGACGGTGTCGAGCCGGGGCGTCTGCGCGAAGTGCTCGAGGTCGAGATCGATACCTGGGAAGGACAGCTCAAGCAAAAGGCCAAGATCTGGGAGGCCGCCGGCGGCTACTCGCCGACCATCGGCATTCTGGGGGCGGTGCTGGGGTTGATCCATGTCATGGAGAACCTCTCCGATCCGTCCAAACTCGGTGCAGGGATCGCGGTTGCCTTTGTCGCCACCATTTACGGTGTCGGGCTCGCAAACCTGGTCTTTCTGCCGATTGCCAAGAAACTGCAGGCACACATCGGAACCCTGGTAGCCCAGCGCGAGATGTTCGTCGATGGTCTGGTGGGCATTGCAAGCGGTGACAATCCGCGGATCGTGGAGAGCCGCATGCAGGGCTACCTGGTCTGACGGGGCGCAGCGGAAACCACCATGGCACGCCGACGCAAGGCTCCCGAAGAACACGAAAACCACGAACGCTGGCTGGTGTCCTACTCCGACTTCATCACCCTGCTGTTTGCGTTCTTCGTGGTGATGTATTCGTTGAGTTCGATCAACGAAGGCAAGTACCGGGTGCTGTCGGATTCGCTGGTACAGGCCTTCCGCAGCGTCAACGTAACCGAGAGTGGCCAGCAGGTCATCATGCCGCCGGTGGCGGTGGTGACGTCCCCGATTGCGCCCCCGGTGGCGCGTCCCAAGACGCAGGCACAGAGCGCTGAAGAGAAAAAGGCCGAAGAAGAGCGGCAGAAGAATGCCCAGCGCATGCGCAGCATGGCCGAGGAAATCCGCCGGGTTCTCGGGCCGATGACGCGCGACGGACAGGTCAGCGTGTCCGAAGGGGCCTTTGGCATCACCGTCGAGATCAATGCCAGCCTGTTGTTCGCGCCCGGTGAGGCGGTACTCGGCGAGGCGGCGGTCGCAGCCTTGCGCGCAGTGGCCGGCGTGATCGCGCAGGCGTCGTTTCCGGTGACGATCGAGGGCCACACCGACAACATCCCGATCAGCACCTTCCGCTTTCCCTCCAACTGGGAGCTTTCGGCGGTGCGTGCCTCGTCGGTGGTGAGGCTGTTCGTGGAGTCGGGTGTCGCGCCCGAACGCCTGACTGCTGCCGGTTACGCCGATCAGCGCCCGGTTGCGGACAATGCGACCGAAGAGGGGCGCTCGCGCAACCGGCGGGTGGCGATCCTGATCGAGTCGCGCGTCGGAGAAGCCCCGCCAGCGGCGCCCGGTGTCATTCCGGCCAACGATCCGCTCCGCTCCATCCTGCCGCCGATCGAGCCCGTCGGGCCGGGCTGATCCGGATCGCTCAGACCATGTTTTCCGGCTTGAGCCGGATCGCGAGCTGCATGCCCTTGCGCGCACGGCGGTGACGCATGGTTTCACGCTGAGCCGGCTTGAGCGTGACCGAAGTCTGCTTGCTGCCGCGGCCAATGCCCTCGACCGTCAGGACTGCATCGTCGGCAGGCACCGCGACTGCAACCAGGGTCTCGCCTTCGTCCATGCCCATCACGATAACCCCGCGTCCGCCTGACTGTACTTTCATCTCGGCGCGCGGGAACACCAGCACACGGCCGCCTGCCGATGCGGCGGCAATCCAGTCGCCCTGCACGCGCGCCGGGCGCAACACGGTTTCGCCCTTTTCCAGCGCCATGAAGGCTTTGCCTGCACGCTGGCGGCTGGTGGCATCACCCACGCTGCAGATGAAACCGTAGCTGCCGCTGTTGGCAAAGAAATACTGTGTCTCCGGGGCGTCGGCCACGACCTGGGCCGGCTTGCCACCGTCCTGGAACTCCACCAGGGTGGCGATTGGTACGCCGTCACCACGTCCGCCGGGCAGTTCGGCAGCCTTGACGGTATAGGCGCGGCCGCGCGTGTCGATGACGATGAGCGGCCACGTCGTGCGCGTCTCGAGCAGCGCGAAGCCGAAGTCGCCCGCCTTGTAGCTGATCGATGCGGGGTCGATGCCGTGACCATGACGCGAACGAATCCAGCCGTTTCTGGAAAGGATTACGGTAATCGGTTCGTCGGGTACGCTGATCTCTGCCGGAGCGACTGGCGCTACGGTTTCGATCAGAGTGCGGCGGTCGTCGCCGTATTTCTTCGCGTCGTCCTGGATCTCCTTCAGGATCAGCTTGGTCATCGCCGAACGGTTGTCGAGGATGTGCTGCAGGCCGGCGCGCTCATCGCGCAGCTCGCCCAGTTCCTTCTCGATCTTGAAACCTTCCAGTCGCGCGAGCTGACGCAGGCGGATCTCGAGGATGTCCTCGGCCTGAATGTCGGTGAGGCCGAAGGCGGCGATCAGGGCCGGCTTCGGTTCGTCCGATTCGCGGATGACGCGGATCACTTCCTCGATATGGATGAAGGCGATCATGCGGCCTTCGAGGATGTGGATGCGCCGATCCACTTCGTCCAGCCGGTGCCGGGTGCGGCGCTCGACAGTGACGTAGCGGAAGTCGATCCACTCGCGCAGCACCTGCACCAGGTTTTTCTGCTGTGGCCGGCCATCGCGGCCGATCATGGTCATGTTGACCGAAACCGAGGTCTCCAGGCTGGTGTGTGCGAGCAGCACCGCCATGAACTCGTCGCGGCTCTGCCGGCTGGAACGTGGTTCGAGCATGATGCGGATCGGCGATTTGTCGCTCGATTCATCGCGCACGGTTTCCACCGCACCCAGCACCAACTGTTTGAGGTTCTTCTGTTCCTGACTGACTTCCTTTTTGCCGGCGCGCGGCTGCGGGTTGGTCAGGGTTTCGATCTCGGCCAGCACCTGCGAGGCCGATACGCCATGCGGCAGTTGTTCGACGATGACGCGCCACTGGCCACGGGCGAGCTCCTCGATGCGCCAGCGTGCACGCATGCGCAGGCTGCCACGGCCGCCGGTGTAAGCGTCACGAATCGCCTCTGGCGTGGAGATGAGCTGGCCGCCGCCGGGGAAGTCCGGCCCGGGCATGCGTTCGAGTACATCCTCAAGCCCGGCCTCGGGGTTGCGGATCAGGTGGCACGTGGCCTCGGCCACCTCACGCAGATTGTGTGGCGGAATTTCGGTGGCCATGCCGACTGCGATGCCCGATGCGCCGTTGAGCAGCACGAAAGGCAGGCGTGCCGGCAGCAGCTGCGGCTCTTCAAAGGCACCGTCGTAGTTGGGAATGAAATCGACCGTGCCACGATCGATCTCGGACAGCAGGAGCTCGGCAATCGGCGTCAGGCGGCATTCGGTGTAGCGCATCGCGGCGGCTGAGTCGCCGTCGCGCGAGCCAAAGTTGCCCTGACCGTCGACCAGCGGATAGCGCAGAGAAAAGTCCTGCGCCACGCGCACCATCGCGTCGTACACCGAGGTGTCGCCGTGGGGGTGGTATTTACCGATCACATCGCCGACCACACGCGCCGACTTCACATGCTTGGACGTCGACGACAGCCGCATTTCGCTCATGGCGTAGAGAATGCGGCGCTGCACCGGCTTCATGCCGTCTTCGACCTGGGGCAGGGCGCGTGACTTCACCACGCTCATTGCATACGCGAGATAGGCGCGCTCGGCATAGTGGTCGAGGGCGAGCGTACCGTCGTCAACAGGAGGGAGGTCTGCCGGAGGCAGGGCGGCGGAATCGCCGAACGGATTGGAGTTGTCGTTGCTCATCGGGAGTAGGCGAGGGTCAGGCGGATATCACGGCGATGGGCCGGAAAGGGGGCGATCTTACCCCGTGAGGCCGGCACGGCGCGAGCCGATCTTGCCGGAGCCGGGTCTTGTTCGCGTTTTAGTTCGGGCTGCCGGGCCGTCGATAGGCGCTTGGGGTGTTGCCGGTCCAGTGCTTGAATGCGCGGTTGAAGGCTGTCGGGTCTTCGAAACCGAGGGCTTCGCCGATCACGCTGACTGGCTCGCGGCTGCGTGCCAGTCTGGCGATAGCGACGTCGCGACGCAATGTGTCTTTGACTGCCTGGAAGTTCGAGCCCTCGGCCGCGAGCCGTCGGGCCAGAGTGCGCGATGAAGTGTGCAGTGCCCGGGCCACCTGATCAACGGTGAGTGCGCGGTCGAGGTGAGCCTCCAGATAATCGCGCACGCGGTGGGTGGTCGGGCGTGCATTGATCGACACATAAATCCAGTCTGTCGGCGCATTGCTCAGGAAAGTGCTGAGTGCCGCCTTGTCCTGCCGTATCGGTGTGGTGAGGTAGTGCCTCTCAATGTGAAGGGCTGTCACCGCCTGGTCGAAACGGGTGGGGCCGGCATACATGTGACCGTATTCGGCCGCATGTGCCGGTTTTGGGTAGGCCAGTTCGATGGACGAAAACTCGATTCTGCGTTCGATCAGCCACGAGGCCACGCCCTGTACCAGCATCAGCATCAGTTCCAGCTTCAACACGCGCTGCGGACCGAGGTCGCGGTACTCGACCAGCGCGATGCGCAAGACGCCATTGCGCTCGGATGTCTCAAAGCGCAAGTCGTCGAGGATGATGCGGAAAAAGCCACCGAAACGATGCAAGGCGACACGCAGGTTGCTTGCGTTGAGAAGGCCCAGGCACAGGAATTTCAGGGTGCCGCCGCGCAAGGGGCGGGAGAACAGCGCCGGGGTCTCGTCGTCGATCTCGGCTGCGAGCAGGCGGTAGAACGCGCCGAACTGCTGCACCGTGACGCGTCCGTTCTCCTCCGTGAGCAGCGCGGGCGCAATACCCGCGCGCGCGACCTGCGCCAGTCCGCGGTCGAGATGCAGACCGAGGCAGTCAAGCAAGCCGCTGACGAAGCGGATCGGGATCGTGGTCGAGCGGTTGTTCATCGTACGTGTCCGGTCGCGAAAATGCGTCTGTCGGAATGGCAGGTTATGCAAAGTAATCGGCAGGCTGTGTCATTTCGATTTTCCGTCAGGGTTCTAATATCTGCAACAAAACAAGCTCATTGGAATGGGTTTGGCGGAACCCACGGAATCGGACGGAGGAAAACTGGTGAAGAGGATTGGCAGCTATCGCACAGATCCGCTCGTCGCTGGACGCGTTTCGAGTGCAGGGGGCGGAGCGCACGAGATGCGCATGGATACCAGCATGACGGGCGCTGAGGAATGCCCGACCGGCGTTCTCCGGGAGGTGGGTCATGACTGAGGATGCACAGGCGACCTTGTTGAGCGTGCGCCGTGAAGAGGGCGTGGTGTTCCTGACCATTGCCTGCCCAGCCACGCGAAATGCCATCGACCTCGCACTGGCCGTCGCGCTCTACCGTGCCGTCCAGGCTGTGGAGTCCGATCCTGGGGTCCGTGTGGTGGTGTTGCGCAGCAGTGGCGCGCACTTCATGGCGGGTGGCGATGTGCACCGGTTTGGCGCGTTGCTTGAGGGCGAACCCGGCGTTGCGCACGCCGAGTTCGACGCCTTGCTCACCACGGTGCATGCACTCGTGGCAGCGCTGGGGCGCTTGCCATGTCCAGTTCTGGGCCTGGTGCGCGGAACCGTTGCCGGCTTCGGCTGGTCGCTGGCGATGGCCTGCGATCTGCTCATCGCCGCCGCCGATACCCGCTTCATGTTCGCTTACGGTGCGCTCGGGGCGACCCCGGACGGTGGTGCGAGCTGGCACCTGCCGCGCACTCTGGGGATGCAGCGTGCGCTCGCCATGGCGCTGCTGAACACGGCCATGGATGCGCCAGCAGCGCTCGCAGCCGGCCTGGTCACGGAGGTCGTCGCTGCGGATCAGCTCGATGAATGCGGAATGCGAACAGCGCGGCAACTTGCGCGTGGGCCGGCGTTTGCCCAGGCGCAGACCAAGGCGATGTTGCGCGCGGCCTTCGATGTCGACCTGGCCAGCGCGATGGCGCGTGAGCAGGCGACGTTTGCCGAGGCTGCAAGGACGGCCGACTTTGCCGAGGGCGTACGCGCCTTCCTCGAGCGTCGCACGCCCTGCTTCGGGGATGGCGCGGGGGGTGCAGTGAAGCCGGATGTGAAAGGTGAAATGACGAGGGCTAGAAATGAATTTTGAACTTGATGAACAGCAGCGTCAGATCCGGGAGCTCGCACGCACCTTCGCGCAGCGCGAGATCGTGCCGCTGGCGGCCGCGGCTGACCGCAGTGGTGAATTGCCGCCGGACCTGCATCGGCGTGCGGTGGAGCTTGGTCTGGCCAACGTCAATCTGCCCGAGGAGTTTGGCGGCGCCGGGCTGGGGTGCCTGGAGCTTGTTCTGGTGACCGAGGCCCTGTGCCACGGCTGCCTGGGCATCGGCACCGCGCTGTGCGTGAACGCGCTTGCCCTTGAACCGATCGTGGTTGCGGGAACGCTGGAGCAGCGGACGCGTTTTCTCGGCAAAGCTGCCGATGGGGCGCTGGCAAGCTTCGCGCTGACCGAGCCCGCTGCCGGATCGGATGTCGCCGGCATTCGCACCCGTGCTGACCGCGTAAGCGGCGGATACCGGCTGAACGGCAGCAAGATCTGGATCTCGAATGCGACCCTGGCCGAGTTCTTTGTCGTTTTCGCGAAGACGGATCCGGGCGCCGGGCACCGTGGCATGACTGCATTCATCGTCCCGCACGACAGCGCAGGTTTGAGCGTCGGCACACCGTTGAGCAAGCTCGGCCAGCGTGCGGCGCCGACCTCCGAGGTTTTTCTGGACGATGTGTTTGTGCCCGAGTCGCTGCGTCTGGGGGAAGAAGGGAGCGGTTTTTCGCTGGCCATGACGGTGTTTGACCACTCGCGACCGATGGTGGCGGCATTCGGTGTTGGCCTGATTGAACGCTGCATCGACGAGGCGCTGGCATACGCGTGCGAACGCAGCTCGATGGGGCGGAAGCTGATGGAACACCAGGCTGTGGCGCACAAGCTCGCGGAGATGCGCATGCGTCTTGAGGCCGCCCGTCTGCTTACCTATCAGGCGGCGTGGCTGGTCGATCAGGGCCGTCCCAATACCACCCAGGCCTCCATTGCAAAAGCTTTCGCTGCGGACGCCGCAATGTGGGCGGCGACCGAAGCGGTGCAGATTTTTGGGGGGATGGGTTACTCCACCGAATACCCGGTGGAGAAGTTGTTTCGCGACGCCAAAGTGCTGCAGATCTACGAAGGCAGCAGTGAAATCCAGCGCAACATCATTGCCCGCGAAATGCAGCGGGCCTGAACAAGGAGATCTGCAATGACTGCAACACTACCTGACGAACCGTTGATTCTTGGGGCCGTGCGCTCCCCTTTCGGCCGCCGTGGCGGGGCGCTGCGCGAAATGCGCCCCGACGTGCTGCTGGCAACGGTGATTGATGCCGTGCTGACACGCACGGGCTTGCCGGCTACGCAGGTTGGCGACGTGCTTGCCGGGTGCGTCAGCCAGGCAGGCGAACAGGGCGCCAACATTGCGCGTCAAGCCTTGTTGCTGGCCGGATTGCCGCCTGCGGTGCCAGGTGTCGCGATGAACCGCATGTGCGGCTCGAGTCAGTATGCGGTGCATGCGGCAGCGCAGGCAGTGGCCGCGGGCGACCTCGACTTCGCCATAGGATGCGGGGTCGAAAGCATGAGCCGGGTGCCGATGTTCCTCGATCTGACGCTGGGGCGCAGAGATTTTAGTGGTTTTGATGGCCTTCATCCTGATCTGACTGCGAGCTATCCGATTCCGCACCAGGTCGAGAGTGCAGAACGCATTGCCGAGCAGTGGTCGCTCGGGCGCGCTGAACTCGACGCTTACGCAATCGAGAGCCACCGTCGCGCCGAGGCCGCGCGAGCGGGAGGTGTGCATCGCGAGATCGTGCCCGTGCCCGGGGTGGACAAGGATGGAAATCCGATCGTGCTGGCCCACGACGAAGGGATCCGTGCAGTGATCGACAAGGATCGCATGACGAAGATGCCGCCCGTGTTTCGCAGTGCGGACACCGGTGTGATTACCGCTGCCAATGCCAGCCAGATGTCCGATGGTGCGGGTGCGGTGCTGGTCGGAAGCCGCGCGGCGGCGGATGCGTTTGGCTTGGCACCGCAGGCGCGGTTTCGTGCTCGTGTGGTACTCGGCTCCGACCCGGTGATGCAGCTTACTGGTGTGCTCGCGGCAACGCACCGTGCGCTTGAGGTGGCGGGGCTGTCAATCCGGGACCTCGACTGGATAGAGGTGAACGAAGCCTTCGCAAGTGTGGCGCTGTGCTTTGCGCGTGAATTCGAGCCCGATATGGAACGGCTCAATCCCTGGGGCGGTGCGATTGCCCACGGTCATCCGCTGGGCGGCTCGGGGGCGGGGCTGATGTCCAAGATGTTGAGCGGTCTGGCGCACGTGGACGGCTGTTTCGGGCTGCAGGTGATGTGTATCGGGCATGGCATGGCGACCGCCACCATTGTCGAACGTCTTTGATAGTTGATAGCAGTCAGGAGTGCAGGCATGAAGATTGAAAACGCTGTATTCGTGGTGACCGGTGGCGCTTCGGGGCTTGGCGCGGCTACCGCACGCATGGTGGTTGCAGGTGGCGGCAAGGTGATCATTGCGGATATCGATACGGACGGCGGCGCGGGGCTCGCTGCGGAGCTCGGCAGTGCCGCCCGTTTTGTCCGCACCGATGTCACCGATGCGAGTTCGGCGCGCGCGGCGATCGAAGCTGCGACCGTCACTTTCGGTGGCCTTCATGGCCTTGTGTGCTGTGCCGGCGTTGCGCCGGGGGAGAAGGTCGTCGGGCGTGAGGGGCCGCACTCGCTCGATGCCTTTGTGCGCGCCGTCAATATCAACCTGATTGGAACCTTCAACCTGATCCGGCTTGCCGCAGACGCGATGAAAGAAACCGCCCCGAACGAAGAGGGCGAGCGCGGCGTGATCGTATGCACGGCCTCGGTTGCGGCCTTCGACGGACAGATTGGCCAGGCGGCCTATGCGGCGTCCAAGGCGGGTGTGGTTGGCATGACCCTGCCGATCGCACGCGAGTTGGCCCGGTATGGCATCCGCGTGATGACCATCGCACCCGGAATCTTCGAGACCCCCATGCTGCGCGGTCTGCCACAGGCAGTGCAGGATTCTCTGGGTAGCGTGGTCCCGTTCCCGTCCCGTCTGGGACGGCCCGAAGAGTATGCACGGCTGGTTGGCGCGATCTGTGACAACCCGATGCTTAACGGTGAGGTTATCCGCCTTGATGGCGCATTGCGCATGGCGGCGAAGTAAGGACCGGGCATCAAGTTCCGGCCGACAACATCAGGAGGAGTGAGCATGAACAACAACACAAGTGAGCATGTCACCGCAGGTCAGGTGCGCCGCGCCAGTCGTAACCTGATCGGGGACGCACTGCGGCGTTCGGTACGGCGCAACCCGGATAAGGAAGCGCTGCGCTTCGGGACGCGCGCCTGGCGTTACGCTGCGCTCGATACGGCGGCCAATCGCGTAGCCAACCGTTTGCTCGGTCTCGGTCTCGTTCCCGGCGACCGCGTCGCCGCCTACGGGCGAAACTCCGACGCATACGTGTTGCTATGGCTCGGCTGCGTGCGCGCCGGTCTCATCCACGTGCCGGTCAACTACGCGCTGATCGATGCCGAGCTTGCCTACATCGTCAACCAGTCGGGGGCGCGGGCGCTGTTCTGCGACCGCGACATGGCCGGTCACGTGGTGGCGCTCGGGGCCACGCTCGGCTGCGAATGGCAGGGCACGCTGGACGGAGGGTCCGGGCACGACGTGCTGGCCTGGGCCATGGCAACGGGCTTTGAGGAGGCACCGGCCGTTGATGTCGACGAAGAGGACATCGCCCAGTTGCTGTATACGTCGGGGACCACGGCCGCGCCCAAAGGCGCGATGATGAGTCACCGTGCCCTGATGGCCGAATACACCAGCACCCTGCTGGCCACCGATATCTGCGCCGAAGACCGCTCGCTGGCGTCGTTACCGCTATACCATTCTGCGCAGATGCACGTGTTCCTGATGCCGCAATTGCTGGTCGGCGCGAGCACGCTGCTGGTGCAGGCGCCGCAGGCCGAGCAGTGTTTCGAGCTGATTGAGAACGAGCGTGTGACCAGCTTCTTTGCGCCGCCGACGGTGTGGATATCCTTCCTGCGCCACCCGGGGTTCGATCAAAGCGATCTGTCCTCGCTGCAGAAGGGCTACTACGGGGCGTCGATCATGCCGGTGCCGGTGCTCCAGGAACTGGCTGCCCGCTTGCCCGCGCTGAGCCTGTACAACTGCTACGGTCAGAGCGAGGTCGCTCCGCTGGCCACGGTTCTGCGCCCCGCAGAGCATGCACAGCGGCCGGCGTCTGCAGGGCGGGCCGTGTTCAACGTGGATATGCGGGTTGTCGATATCAACATGCATGACGTAGCGCCCGGCGAGATGGGTGAAATCGTGCACCGCTCACCCCAACTCATGAGTGGCTACTGGAACAAGCCGGAAGAAACCGCGGCAGCCTTTGCCGACGGGTGGTTTCGATCCGGTGATGTCGGCTATCTGGACGAGGCGGGTTATCTCTACATCACCGACCGCATCAAGGACATCATCAAGACCGGTGGCGTGGTCGTGTCGAGCCGCGAAGTCGAGGAGTGCCTCTATCTGCACCCGGCCGTTGCCGAGGTTGCGGTGATCGGCCTGGCCGATCCGCGGTGGATTGAGGCGGTGACTGCCGTGGTTTGTCTCAAGGAGGGCGCGCAGGTCGATGCGGAGGTGCTGATCGCGCATGCACACGCGCATCTTGCGCCGTTCAAGGTGCCCAAGAGAATCCACTTTGTAGAGGATATGCCGCGGAACGCATCGGGCAAACTGCTCAAACGCGAGCTGCGGGTACGCTATTCATAGCCTGCAGTCCGGGGCCTCGTCGGAAATGCGCGGAATGCCCACCGGGGTCTGCGTGGAGTACGACGAGGCCTGCCTGCTTGTCGGACTTCTGACTCAGTCGGCAGGCGCTCCGGCGTCGTCGTCGAGCAGGGCGGAGATCACTGAATGGCCGACGCCGTCTTCCGGGTCGAGCGCCTGCAGACGGGCGACGATGTGGCGACTGGCCTCGGGGTTGCCCCCGCGCAGTTCGATGAAGGACAGCGCCTTGAGAAAGGACAGCAGGAAGCGCTGTGCAACCGTGCGCAGTTTGTCGTCCCCGACGTCCTCGGGCGTCCAGTGGCGCCAGTCCTGGCTGACCCGGGCCTGGTGCGCAGCTTCGGCGAGGCCATCGAGCGCAACGGCACGGGCTTCGTCGAATGCGCGCTGCTGGTTCTGCAGTTTGAACAGACAGCGATAAGCGGGTAAGGACGCGGGCGAGATCTCGATGGCGTGGCGAAAGAGGGCGCGGGCGCGCGCCGGATCGCTGCGGTGGCAGCTGACGCCTTCCTGCAAGAGCGCATTGACATGCGGCGGCAGAGGGCCGAACGCAATAAGGTTTTCCTGTGGTTTCGAGCGGGCCATGGCGGTCGGGTGAGAGTCGAGGCTGCATCGTCAAGCAAATTGCATTCCGAGCGAGATCGTTCGTGGCACTGAACCTGCTTGCCACGTGTTATCGAACCGGAGTCTCATCGTGAAAATTGCCATTGCTACCGATTCCTTCACCACCGTGGCCGGTCATGCGGGCAAATCGCATCACTGGCTCGTCTACGACTGCACGCGCGACGAGCCGATCCCGCCGCCGACGCGAGTCACGCTGGAGAGGGCGCAACTGATGCACTACTGGCAGGACGATGGCCCGCATCCGCTCGATGGGGTCGAGATCGTCGTTGCGGCGAGCGCTGGCGACGGTTTCGTGCGCCACATGCAGGCGCGGGCGGCAACCGTGTTACTGACGGGGGCGTCGGATCCGGCGCTTGCGCTGGAGCACATCCTGAAGGGCGCCGCGCTGCCAGAGACGCGTTTCGACATCACGACCGCGCTGTGCAAGCTGAAAGACCGGTTTTCCCGGTACTCGCGCTGAGCAGCGCTCGACGTATCTGGAGGCAGTGTTTTTTTGAAGAATGTTGTATATAGTTACGCGTAAAATGTTTACGTGAGTAACTACTTTGATCAATCTTCAATGTTACGAGTCGCGCGTCGAGGGAATGAAGAATCTCTACCCTGCGATGCCCGCCCAGGCCATCATGATGGTGAGGATGGTCTTTTTTCTGCAGCGTCATCTCGAGGATCGCCTCGCGCAGGTGCTTGAGGCTCATGCGCTGAGTCATTCGGCGTGGTCGCTGATGCTGATGATTCACAGCGATCCTGCGCAGTCCATCAGTCCGTCGGCGGCAAGTGAGGCCTTGCGCCAGTCCAGACCGCACATGACCCGGATCGCGGACGAACTCGTCGCGCGTGGCTGGGTGGAGCGGGGGCACGGTGTGCAGGATCGCCGTGCGGTCGAGCTTCGGCTGACGGCCGCGGGCAAGCGCGCGCTGGGCAGGATCCTGCCGGTAATGTGGGCCGGGTACGAGAAGCTGGTTGCAGGCTTTTCGCCGGAGGATGCCACACGCATGTGTGGGATGTTGCGTAGCTGGTTGCTGGAGCTTGAACAGGCAGACGATCCACTGGCCTCGACTCCCAGGGAGGCTGGCCATGACTGAACCCGTACAGGGCGGTAAGGCGTTTACGGCCGGACGCAAACGCCGCAGCGTGCTGCTGACCATGAGCATGAGTTTTCTGGCGGTCGCAATTGCCGTGTCTGCATGGTGGCTGCTTGTCGCGCGCTACAGGGCAACAACGGACAATGCCTATGTGTCCGGTAACGTGATCCAGATCGCATCGCAGGTGTCGGGAACGGTGGTTGCCGTGCATGCGGACGATACGGATTTCGTCGAGGAAGGGCAGGTGCTGGTGGAGCTCGACGACGCCGATGCGCGCATTGCGCTGCAGTCGGCCGAGGCCGCACTCGCCGACGCTGTGCGTGAAGTCCGCGGACTGTATGCCGGTGCAGGGCAGTCCGGTGAACTGGTGGCGCAACGGACGGCCGACACCGAACGCATGCGCCAGGAGCTGTTCCGGACCGAGGCCGAGTTGCAGCGGGCGAAGGACGACTTCGCACGCAAGGAGAAGCTGTACCGCGAGAAGTTCATCTCGGACGACGCACTGCAGATTGCCCGGACCGCCGTGCAGGCAGCCGAGGCGGTACGGGCGGCCGCACGTGCAAGCGTCAACGAGGCCGGTTCGGCACTTGCGGGGGCGCGCAAGCAGAAGGACGGCGCGGACGTGCTGGTCGATAATACCTCACTGGAAAATCATCCGCGGGTGGCTGCGGCCGCTGCCAAGGTCAAGGAAGCCTATCTGACGCTGCGCCGCACCCGGATCGTTGCGCCCGCGCACGGTCATGTCGCCCGGCGCAAGGTGCAGCTCGGCGAACGGGTGGCACCTGGTGGTGCGCTGATGGCGATCATTCCGGCAGAACAGATGTGGGTGGACGCGAACTTCAAGGAAACCGACCTCGCCGATGTCCGCATCGGCCAGCCGGTGAAGCTCTCCTCGGATTTCTGGGGCGATGCGGTGGCGTACCACGGACAGGTCGTCGGGTTTGCCGCCGGAACAGGCGGGGCGTTTGCGGTCCTGCCGGCGCAGAACGCCTCGGGGAACTGGATCAAGATCGTGCAGCGTCTGCCGGTGCGGGTTGCGCTCGACCCCACTGAGCTGGAGCAACACCCGCTGCGCATCGGTCTGTCGATGCGGGCAAGCATCGATACGCATGATCGAAGCGGCCCGATTCTGGATGCTGACGCGCAGTCCGGACGCGGGCTGTCGACGACCGTGTTTGCCGCACAGGCCAAGGAGGCCGATGCGGTGATTGCTCGTGTGATTGCCGACAACCGCTCATCCATCCGGAAATGAGCAGCGCGACACTTGCCGCGGGGGCCGGCGCCGCAGTGCCACCGGCCAGGCCCGAGTATCTGAGTGGTGCGCGCCTGGTGCTGGCGACGGCGGTGCTCGGTCTGGGGTCGTTCGTGAACATCCTGGACATGTCGATCGCGAACGTGTCGATTCCGACCATCGCCGGCGATCTCGGGGTCAGCTATACGCAGGGGACCTGGGTCATCACCTCATACGCGGTGTCCGAGGCGATCATGATGCCGCTCACCGGCTGGCTTGCGCAGCGCTTCGGGCAGGTGCGCATGTTCGTGATGGCAACCCTGCTGTTCACCCTGGCCTCGGTGTTGTGCGGTCTGGCGCCGAATTTCCCCGTGCTGGTTGCGGCACGGGTGCTGCAGGGGGTGTTCGGTGCTTCAATGGTGCCGCTGTCGCAAGCCCTTCTGACCTCGCTCTATCCGCCGCACCGGCGAGGCATGGCGCTCGGCCTGTGGTCCATGACCACAATCCTGGCGCCAATTGTCGGGCCCCTGGCTGGCGGATGGCTGACCGAAGCCTTCTCCTGGCACTGGGTGTTCCTGATCAATCTGCCTTTCGGGGTGCTTGTGGCGATGGCGTCGTGGAACATGCTGAAGGACAAGGAGACCGCAACACGCAAGATCCCGGTGGACTACGTGGGGCTCGCGCTGCTGGCGATCGGGGTGGGCGCGCTGCAGATTCTGCTCGACAAGGGCAACGAGCTGGACTGGTTCGGCTCTGGCATCGTCATCGCGCTGGCCTGTGTCTCCTTCGTCGCGATTGCGTTCTTCATCGCATGGGAGTTGACCGATGAGCATCCGGTGGTCGAACTGCGGCTCTTTGCGCGGCGCAATTTCGCCATTGGGTCGATCTGCATGATGCTCGGCTCGATGGCCTTTTTCGGCACCGTAGTGCTGATTCCGCTGTGGCTCCAGACCTTCCAGGGCTACACCGCATTATGGGCAGCCAAGGTGGTTGCCTTCGGCGGAGTGCTTGCGCTCATGCTCGGGCCGGTTGTCGGCGCCAATATCCATCGTGTGGACGCGCGTCTGGTGGCGACGATCGGCTTCACGGTGTTTGCGCTGGTCGCGTTCTGGAGCAGTGGCTTCACGCCGGACGTCGATTACTGGACGGTCGCCGTGTCGCGGTTGCTGATGGGGATTGGTATCAGCTGTTTCTTTCTGCCGATCATCACCATCAACCTGTCGGGTCTGCATCCGAGCCAGATTGCCAGCGCCTCGGGCCTGTCGAGCTTCATGCGCAATCTGGGCTCGAGCTTCGGTACTGCCGTCATGGTTTCGCTCTGGGATCATGAGGCGATCATCCATCACGCCGACATGGTCGAGCATGTGACCGACTTTGATCAGCCGTCGATCGACTATCTTGCCGCCTTGCGCAGTGCAGGGCTGAGTGCGGAGCAAGCGCTCGCGGCGCTGGACAACACGATCAACAGTCAGGCTTTTCTGATGGCAACCGACGATGTGCTGTGGATCAGCGGGGTGGTGATGCTGTGCCTGATCGCTCCGATCTGGCTGGCACGTCCCCCTTTTACAGTGAGGGCAGGAGGCGGGCACTGAGCCAGGGCAGGCCGATCCGGCGCTGCGCGTGACGCAGGCGGGATCGGAATGTTCGACGAATCAGATGTCGGCTTCGACCGAATCGCCTTTTTCTTCCATCCAGGCGCGGCGGCCGGAGGCTTCGCCCTTGCCCATCAGCAGCGTGAACATCTTGAGGGTGTCGTCGAAGGCGCCGGGACGAACATGCACCGGCAGTACGCGGCGGGTGGCGGGGTCCATGGTGGTTTCGCGCAACTGGTCGGGATTCATCTCGCCCAGGCCCTTGAAGCGGCCGATCTCGATGGCCTCGGGCTTGAAGCCTTCTGTCGTAAGGCGGTCCCGCATCGCCGCCAGCTCGCCCTCGTCCAGCGCATACAGGCGCCGGGGTGGGCGCTTCTTGCCCTGGGCCGGTACGTCCACCCGATACAGCGGCGGCTGCGCAACATAGACGTGACCATGTTCGATCAGCTTGGGGAAGTGACGGAAGAACAGGGTCAGCAACAGGGTCTGGATGTGGGCACCGTCGACGTCCGCGTCGGACATGATGACGATCTTGCCATAACGCAGGCCGCTGAGATCGGGGTTGCCGTCGGGGCGGTGGGCATCCACGCCGAGTGCCACGGCAATGTCGTGAATCTCGGCATTGGCCAGGATACGGTCGGGGTCGATTTCCCATGCGTTCTGCACCTTGCCGCGTAGCGGCAGGATGGCCTGGGTTTCCTTGTTGCGCGCCATCTTGGCCGAGCCGCCGGCGGAGTCGCCCTCGACCAGGAAGAGTTCGTTGTGGGCAATGTCCTCGGACTCACAATCGGACAGCTTGCCGGGCAGCACGGCCACGCCGGAAGTCTTCTTCTTCTCAACCTTCTGCGCGCTCTTCTGCCGTGACAAGGCCTGCTTGATCGACAACTCGGCGATGGCCTTGCCGGCTTCAACGTGATTGTTGAGCCAGATCTCGAAGGGGTCGCGCAGCTGGCTGGAGACGAGCTTCACTGCTTCGCGCGAGTTGAGCTTTTCCTTGACCTGGCCCTGGAACTGGGGGTCGAGCAGACGCGCCGAGAGCACGAAGCTCATGCGCCCGCATACGTCTTCCTGCTGCAGCTTCACGCCGCGAGGCAGCAAGGTGTGATGGTCGATGAAGGACTTCATCGCCTCGAATACGCCGGCACGCAGGCCTGATTCATGGGTGCCGCCGTTTACGGTCGGAATCAGGTTGACGTAGGACTCGCTCGGCACAGTGGTTTCAAACCAGGCCAGCGCCCAGCTCGCACCTTCGCCCGGCGCAAAGCTGGTGTCGTCCTTGCTCGCGTATTTTTCACCAGTGAAGATCGGTGCCACCGGTTCGATGTCACCCGATACCTCGTTGAGATAGCCCGCCAGGCCTTCGGGGTAGGACCAGGTCTTGGTCAGCATCGGACCGTTGACCTGCTCGATGTCCAGCCGCACGGAAACGCCAGACAGCAGTACGGCCTTGGAGCGCAGCAGGCGCTCGAGTTCGTTCATCGGCACGCGGGGCGATTCGAAGTACTTCGGGTCCGGCCACACGCGCACGCGGGTTCCGGTCTGGCGCCCGCAGTCGCCTTCGATGCGCACCGGGCTGATGGTTTCGCCGCCGTCGGAGAAGTCGATGCGGTGGATCTTGCCGTCGCGCTTCACTTCCACTTCGATGCGGGTGGACAGCGCGTTGGTGACCGAGACGCCTACGCCGTGCAGGCCGCCCGAGAATGCATAGGCGGAATTGCCCTCGCGCTTGTCGAACTTGCCGCCGGCATGCAGCCGGGTGTAGGCCAGCACGACCACTGGCACGCCTTCGGCCGGGTGCAGGCCGACCGGGATGCCGCGACCGTCGTCGGCCACCATGACCGAGCCGTCGAGATGCAGGGTGACGTGAATCTTCTTCGCGAAACCGGCCAGCGCCTCGTCGGCGGCGTTATCGATGACCTCCTGAATGATGTGGGTGGGGCTGTCGGTCCGGGTGTACATGCCCGGGCGCTCCCGCACCGGCTCGAGTCCCTTGAGAACACGAAAGGAGGATTCGTCGTATTGCGTGCCAGCCATGACGGGACCTGAAAATTCCGGAAGGGCGCAAGGATAGCAGAGACGAAAGGCAGTTCAATGGAGTTCAAAGTTTCAAAGGGGTCAGAGTCGTTTGATCGCATGAGCGATCAAACGACTCTGACCCCTTTGAACCATCAGGCGCTGCCGAGGATGCGGCCGCCGCCGGAGGGGCGCGACTGGCCGTCGGCGTCGTACAGCTGCGGATGGTTTGCAGCGGACAGCAGGACCGAGAGCGCAGCC
>Ga0172382_10001134_pt1 | contig 48393 bp, 46 predicted proteins | sample Leawel138RmetaG_FD_122245 | JGI IMG/M metagenome (GOLD analysis project Ga0172382, IMG submission 122245) | Leachate microbial communities from a municipal landfill in Southern Ontario, Canada - Leachate well 138R metaG | ecosystem: Engineered > Solid waste > Landfill > Unclassified | place... | reverse complement strand
GAGAGCGGGGCCGTGGACATGCACCTGATGGGCAAGGGATACGCGCTCTCCAATGTACACCGCATAGCGCGTACCATTCTTTGTAACAAGGTTTCGTTCCACCGGTTTTCCATCGACTTCCGTTTCCAGAGCATGGATGATCACACCATCTTGCACATTTGAGTCGTCACCGATAAAAAGAGGCTGACCCTCATCACCCCTCACCGAAGCCATAGGTGACACCATAATATGCGTGCCGAGGATAACCCATCCGATAACTGCTGCAAGGGGATGGACATATGTGGTCGGATCGATTGAAGGTTCTCTTGCAGCCGCATTGAAATCGGTTAACACGTTCGATTCGATCATGATGAACTCCTTTTTTCTATCTTTTTCCACATCGCTTCAAAAATAACTTTGGTTTCTATCGGACTTCCTTCGTTATTTATAATATAGTCGGCAAAGGGTATTTTTTTATCAATTGCCATCTGAGCTTTCAGACGTTCTTCCGCTTCATGCCGGCTCATGCCGTTTCGGGCCATCACCCTTCTGATCTGAATCTCAGGCGAAACATATACGACAACGGTAATATCAAAAAAATCCTGCCATCCCCCTTCGATCAGAAGCGGTATATCGGCGACAACAATCGCGCGAGGGTCATTTGCTTTGATCTTTTCGAGTTGTCGTTCCCACTCCGCAAAGATCGCCGGGTGGACTATACTGTTAAGCTCCTGCAGTTTCTTTTGATCTGCGAATACAATCGCACCCAGCTTTTTACGGTCAATTGCCCCGTCACGGTCGAGGATATCTTCTCCGAAGCAGCACACGATTCCTTTCCATGCTTCTTTCCCCGGTTTTTCAACTTCATGGGCGATAGCGTCAAAATCAATGACAATGGCACCCTTTTCTGAAAAAAGGGATGCGACTGTTGATTTCCCGCTTCCGATTCCGCCTGTCAGTCCGATGTGCAGCATAAATCTTTCCTATCACAGATCAGAGAGCCCGATCAACTGAAATAGAGGAAATCGTTGACCTTGACAAGGCAGAAAAAAATTATTATGTATGCTTCAATTCAAAACATTTGGGGGAGCCACCATTGATCAATGTAAAAAATTTAAGCAAAAGATTCGGTCCGATTATTGCGGTTGATGATGTATCTTTTCAGATCAAAAAAGGGGATGTTCTCGGCTTTATAGGACCCAACGGGGCTGGAAAAACTACTACGATGCGTATGCTGGCCTGCCTTATCCAGCCCGACGGAGGAACCGCTCTAGTCAACGGATTTAATATCGTTGAAAAGCCTCTCCAGGTCCGGTATTCGATAGGATACATGCCTGAGAATACACCTCTTTATGGAGAAATGACAACGCTTTCGTTCCTCAATTTCGTCTGCGATGTGCGCCGGGTAAGCAAGAAAAAACGCGATGAAGAAATTGAACGGGTAGTCGGAATATGTTCTCTCCATAGTGTCCGTCATCAGACAATAGAAACACTTTCAAAAGGATATAAAAAAAGAGTAGGCCTTGCGCAGGCTCTCGTGAGTGATCCGCCCGTTTTGATTCTGGATGAACCTACGGACGGCCTCGATCCGAACCAGAAAAGGGATGTAAGAGATATGATCACATCGATGGCTAAAAACAAGGCGATAATCGTATCCACTCACATACTTGAAGAACTTGAAGCAACATGTAACCGTTCGATAGTAATCAGCCGCGGTTCCATTGTTGCCGATTCGACACCTGCCGAATTCAGAGAGACAGGCGGCGGATCTATTGATCGTTACTTTGAAAATATAACGAGGGGTGAGAATTGATGCATACCATTGCAGCAGTTATGAAAAGGGAACTTAAAGCGTATTTTTCCACTCCGGTGGCCTATGTGCTTCTTTTTGTGTTTCTCTTTTTCGCAAGTTTTTTGACATTCAGAGGAAGGTACTTCGAAGTGCGCCAGGCTGATCTGAGAATATTTTTTGATATGCTGCCGATGCTTTTCATTTTCCTTGCGCCTGCCATTGGAATGAGACTCTGGTCGGAAGAAAGGAAAACGGGGACCATCGAACTGCTTTTTTCAATGCCGGTAACAGTAAAACAGGCTGTAATAGGCAAATACCTTGCCGCATGGATTTTCATCGGTGTAGCCCTTTTACTTACGTTCCCGCTTGTAATCACGACAAATTATCTGGGGAATCCAGACAATTTCGTAATATTCACAGGATATCTCGGTGCTTTTCTGCTATCGGGCTGCTATCTCGTTATCAGTATCTTTTGTTCTTCAATTACCAGCAGTCAGGTGATCAGTTTTATTGTCTCAGTGATGGTCTGCAGTATCTTTGTGTTTGCAGATTATCCGTCAATGCTCAATGTCCTGCAGACTTTTCTGCCTGCGGCAATGGTGGAGGCCGTCGAAAATATGAGTTTCGTCGTGCATTTTGAATCCATCAGGAGAGGCGTGCTGGAATTCAGAGACATTTCATTTTACCTCCTGTTCATTACCGGATGGATTGCAGCTACCTGCCTTATGATCAATGAGAGGAGGGAAGCCTGATGCATAACATGAGACGAACGATACCGGCGCTTATCCTTGTGGCAGTGATAGTTTTCTGCGCAATTACAATTGCCGACCATGTGGGACGGTTCTGGCGGGTGGACTTGACCGATAACAGCCTCTATACTCTCTCCGACGGAACGAAAAAAGTCGTTTCAGAGCTGAATCAGCCGATTTCACTGAAGCTTTATTATGCGAGAACAGCAGCATTGAAAGGACCCGAGGCCCTGCGCTTTTACAATAATTATTATCTGTATATACGAGATCTTCTGCAGGAATATGAAAAGATATCAAAGGGGAGGCTGCGCCTTTCAGTCATAGATCCGAGACCTGATACGGATGATGAACTTGATGCGGTACAGTACGGTCTGGAAAAATTTTCGACAGGATCGGATCCGTTCTTCTTCGGGCTGGCGATTGTTTCAGAATTCGGCCAGGAAGCGGTCATACCTTTTTTCGCACCGGAACGGCAAGGGCTGGTTGAGTACGAAATATCCTCGGCCATTTACAATGCCGCCACAAAGACAAAGAGAAAAATCGGAATTGTAACTCCTCTCATGGTCTTCGGCACAGGAATGTCCCCGTATATGGTTCAGATGATGAGAATGCAGGGAAAAGAGCCGCAGGAAGAATGGCATATAATCTCCCAGCTGAAGAGGCATTACGAATTGTGGCCCATCGGACCCGATGCCAAAGAGATTGAACCGGTGGATCTGTTGATAGTTATTCACCCGAAAGATCTTCCCCCGGGCCTGCTTTTTGCAATTGACCAGTATGTGATGAAAGGGGGAAAACTGATTGTGTTTACCGATCCCTACTGTATCTCCGATCCTGCAAAACAATATTTTGAGAAGGCATCGAACATGAACAAACTTCTTGAGCAGTGGGGAATCACGATGGTCCCTCACAGTTTTGCTGCTGACAGGGAACTGGGACTGGTCGTTCAGCAGAGCCAGAACGCCCCGGCAAAAAAGCTTCTGACCTTCTTGAATTTGAAAGGCGATTCCTTCAACAGGGGCGATGTGATTACCGCCAGACTCGAAGCGGTGAGGATGCTTTTCGCAGGTGTGCTGCAACCGAAAGAAATTCCGGGAATCACGGCAGAGCCATTGCTGATGACAACAGCTGGAGGAGATGAAATCGAGGCGGACCCGAAAGACATGATGGTATATTCCGATCCCGATACCATCGCGGGCCGTTATAAAGAAAGCGGCAACCCGGTTGCAGTGGGATATAAATTAACCGGAAAATTTAAAAGTGCCTTTCCCGACGGAGTGGTAATTCCGGGAAAAGAGAACAAAGAGCCGGAAAAACTGGAAGGGCTGAAGGAGTCGGAGAAAGAAACTTCTATAGTGGTTTTTTCCGATGTCGATATGATTTGTGATTTTATTGCATTTCAGGATTCCTTCTTTGGTGCGGCCTCCGTCGGTGATAATGTGAATCTTGTGCTCAACAGCCTTGAAAACCTGAGCGGTTCCAGTGCGCTTGCCACTGCTCGGACAAAAGAGAAATACAGCCGCCCTTTCAATGTGCTCGATGATATCGAAGCGGAAGCGGAAAAGGAAACCGAGAAAAAAGTGGCCGTGGTAAAAAAAGAAATAGCGAAATATCAAAGCGAACTTCAGGCTTTGGGTTCGAAGGTAAACGAGGATAATGCTTCCCTGCTTCAAAGTGAGGCAATCAAGAAAAGGCGTGATCTGGAAGAACGTCTGATGCTTGCGAAGAGGGACTTGAGAGAACTTAACAAAGATAAGCGGATTCGCATAGAAACTACAATAGCAACGCTTAAAATGTACAATATGGTAGCGGCGCCTTCAATAATTCTTGTGATTGCGATCGTTGTCTTCTTTATACGTTCTTACAAAAGAAAAAAATATCTTGGGGTGCGCAATGAAAAATAAGCATCTTGTTATTCTTGCAATCGTTGCCGTAATCATGGTGATACTTACGGCAGTGATAACAGGGGAGCATGAAAAACAATCGGAATCTTTTGTCAGGGGAAGTTATCTTGTGCAGGGTTTGAATCCGGAAAAGGTCGTCCGGATTTATATGGAGCGATACGGCGATACTGTGGAATTTACCCGTGCAAGTGAAAATTTCATTATTTCCAGCAAATGGGGATATCCCGCAAAAAGCGAAAGAGTAAATGATATCTTTTATGCCGTAAGCGGCATTACCTGTGCAGAGAAGGTAACGTCCAATCCTGAAAACCACACCGAACTCGGTGTGGACGGTCGTGAAGAGAGCACCATTATCAGGTTTTTCGGAAAAGACGATAAAAAACTCATAGGACTGATCATAGGGAAGCCGAAAGAAAATGATCAAAAACTTCGCACCTACGTGCGCCTCGAAGGGGAAAATGACGTCTATTTGAGCCAGAATTTTATATCCTATCTGAGCTGTGATTACGGCGGATATATAAGCGAAAGAATACTCCCCGGAGAAAAAGAAAATTATTCCTCCGTTTCAATCGTAAATCGAAAGGGCGACCTTCGGTTTTTGAAAGAAGGAGAACATTTTTCTTTGAAATCTCATGATTTGGGAGAAAAAGAGGATCAAAAGAAGATAGACGATTTTCTTGATAAAGCTGTTCGCCTTAGAATATTCGATATTTTGAAAGCTGATGATGCGTCCGATATTGTATATGATGCGGGCATTCTGCTGAAAAGGGACGACAAAAGTGCCTATACAGTGAAACTGGGTGAAAAAAACGGGAAATGTTATGTCTCAACGGCGGCCTCTTTCGAGAATGAAGGCGCGGAAATTACTATTTCGAAAGATGAGCCGGAGGAATCTCTCAAAAAGAAGGAAGCACTTCTCATCGCACGCGATTCTGTGCAGGAATTCAATGATTTCAATAAGGGATGGGTATATGAGGTTGACAAAAGATATCTTGAATATCTGAATGCGTCTTCAGCCGAATTTATAGAAGATGAAAAAGCATCTCCGGAGAATAAGACCAATGCCGATTGACAAGCTCCTCAGGGAAACCGGAGAGAAATTCGAACTTGATACCTACATCAGGGACCTTACTGTAGAATATGTGCCCTTTACTGGAACCATTAAGCAGCATCCCTATGAGAAAGATAAAATCATTCTAATCGTTGATCCCCTGAGCACAAGACTTGCGTATCTGGAGTTCAATACAGGCGATATAGGGGCCGCCGATGAACTTCCCAGCCTTGTAACCTTGGCGGGTGATTCGGTGAGAATGGTACGTATATGGGTAAAGAAAGGTTCTTTGGGAATACAGTCTCTTCCTTTTATCGTGGAGGATACGGCGGAACGCTTCAGAAAAAAAACGGAAGAGAAAGACTGAAAAAAAAGGCCCCGTAGACGGGCGGCAGCTGCGAATCCATCATAAAAAATCTAATTACAGCGAAACCGTGTTTCAAATCATAATTATTTACATTATACGCGAGCCCCGGCTGATGGCGGGGTGATGCGTTTTGATTGAAACTCCGTCTTATTGTTACCCAGGTATACTTGTCCTGCCGATGAAAGGAGTGGAAAAATCGATGGAGACCATGAAATCTGTATTGGAAAAAATCAGGGTTCTTGATTTATCGCGCCATATTTCCGGTCCTTTCGGCGGACTACTTTTGGCTGATTTCGGGGCCGAAGTAATTCGTATAGAAAGACCGGGAGGGGAAGATGACCGGTACATGGGATTACAGGGGCCATCGGGAGAGGGTTTCATGTTTTTAAACCAGGCGCGAAACAAGAAAGCGATCACTCTTGACTTCATGAAAAAAGGAAAAGGCTTTGCGATTCTTTTGGAGTTAGTGAAAAAGTCGGATGTATTGCTTCATAATTTCAGTCCCGGCGCCGTAAGAAAACTGGGAATCGGATATGAAGAGCTAAAAAATATCAATCCCGCCCTTGTGTATGCGGAAATTACGGGATTCGGAAGCAGGGGTCCCTATGCCGACCGGCTCGGGTTTGACCAGATAGCCCAGGCAATGTCGGGAGCTATGAATCTTACAGGATTTCCCGAGATGCCGCCCCAGCGCGCGGAAGTGCGGTATTGTGATTTTTCGGCTGGTACTTTTGCAGCTCTTGGCATTCTGATGGCTCTGTACCATAGAAAGAGCACCGGAGCCGGGCAGAAAGTTGAGACAAATCTGTTCGCAACAGGAGTGGCAATGAATGCGCTGGCAATAAGCGAGTATGAGAAAACAGGGCGCAAGCGCTCGCGCATGGGAAACCGTTCCTGGTATACGGGACCTTCCGACCTGTATCTTGCAAAAGACGGCCGCTGGGTTTACATTTCAATGGTGACCAAAGGATTATTCCAAAGATTCTGCACGCACATAGGCAGGGATGATTTGATCGGGCGTCAGGATTTGCAATCGGATTATGACCGTTTTATTCACAGGGATGAAATCGACTGCCTGGTGAAAGAATTTGTCAGCCGGCGGACCGCCGATGATGCAATAGCCGAACTTCATGCTGCCAGGCTTCCCTGCGGTGTTGTCAACGATGTGGATGAAGTCGCGGAGGATCCTCAAGTGCTGCACGACAGGTCACTTATGGATATCACATATGATAAATGGGGCACGCTCAAGCTCTGCGGTGTTCCCATAGGGCTTTCAGAAACGCCGGGCGAGATAAAAAGACCGCCGCCTCGTGTGGGTGAACACAATCGGGAAATTTACTGCGGATTGCTTGAAATGAGAGAAGATGAATTGGCGGCGCTTGAAGCCGAGGGCGTTATTTAATAATTACATTGCGCATTGCCGGTTTATATTGCATAACAAAACTGGATAGATAACTTGACAGAGGGCGTTACCACTTTTATCGTGAATAAAAAAAGAGTTGTATACGACCGGTACTCAAATGCCTTCTATTTTAATTACCTCCGCGTATGGAGATAGTGGATAGATGATATCATTTGAATCGCTGATCCGGAATCATGCAAAGCCGATGAATGTAATCCCGACAGGATTTACACCTGAGGTTGATGAAAATTTAAAAGTGCGGGCCGTTCTCTTTGATATTTACGGGACCCTCTTCATAAGCAGCGCGGGAGATATCGGTGCGGCAAAAAATGAATCATCAACAAAAAAGAACGAAATAACAGAACTTTGCACCCGGTATGCAGTGAATCTGCCTGCCGGTGTATTGATAGACCGGTTTTTTGAAGAAATTGAAAGAGAGAAAAAAAACCTGAAAGAAGAAGGGATTGAATATCCGGAAGTAGTTATTGAAAAAGTCTGGTTCCGGGTACTCCATATCGATAATCCTGGCACGCTGAGACAATTCGCTCTCGAATACGAGATGATTGTCAATCCGGTGTATCCGATGCCCGGTGTGAATGAAATTCTTTCGATATGCAGGCAAAAAGGAACTTTCATGGGCATTATCTCCAATGCTCAGTTTTATACCCCTCATCTGTTTACGTCTTTTCTCGGGCACACGCTTGCGGAACTGGGATTTAGAAGAGATCTTCTCTTTTTTTCATTTGAGATGGGTTACGGGAAACCTTCTGTTCGTCCATTCGCGGAAGCGGCACGAACGCTTGAGGTAGAAGGAATAAAAAGGTATGAAGTGTTATATGTAGGCAATGACATGCTGAAAGATATTGCACCGGCAAGGAAAACAGGATTTAAAACCGCACTGTTTGCAGGAGATGCGAGATCATTGAATATGAGATCAGGCGAACTCGGAAATGAAACGTTTCACCCCGATTTAATTATTACCGATCTTTCCCAGATCATACCTTGCCTTGCCTGAAGGGGACTTTTTAGACTTTTTCAAATCACCGGACTACCAGCCGGTAATGCAACGGACGGAGGATTCATAGAAAATGAAAAAAAGCACAAAATCAGCCATATATATTATTGTCATCATTCTGGTCCTGGCTGCAGCTGTTGCGATTTACTTTGACCGGGTTCCGCAGTTCGCGGCAAAAAAGACGGCGAATAATGCGGCTGAAAGAGGGGACAATCACACCTCCGGCGGAGCCGGAGAACAAACATATCCCGGAGGTATAGCCGGTAAGAACACCGGCGGTACCGGGCCGGCCGGCCCGGCCGGTACACGTCCATCGGGGATGCCGGAGGAAGGCCTGAAAGCGGAAAAGAAAGAAGAGAGGGATAACGCGCAGGGGCAGGCGATTGTCCGTAAAAGAATAACCCCTCCGCATCCTGAAAGCACCGCCGGCAGGGCGAGAGAACATGAAAGCGAATACGATCTCATCAGTGAACAGGTGAAACGATTTTGCCGATATCTGGATGAGCAGGACTATATAGAGAATTATAGATTCGCCGATGGTACGTATATCCGGGGTCTCGAGATAGTTGAACGGCTCTCGGAAAGGCGGCCTGTCATTTCCGGTGAAACAGAAAACATGGCAACGCTTACTGCAAATATCTATCACCTTTACCGGGCAATCGGGCGAAAAAACATAGAACTGATACTTGACGTATTTCTTTACGAGCGAAACGAAGTTGAAGAAGCAATGGACCTTATCTACCGATGGCTTCTTCTGGATATGGAACAGAGCAATCCCGCGACTGGAATATCGATTGAGGCTTTTTACGAATACGGGGCGTTTTTTCTGGCAACTTTGGGAGGAAAATCGTATCTCGCCAGGAGGAATTCTAAAACCCGGATACTCACTACGTATTATTCAATTTTGATAGTGGACAAGGCTGAAAGTTTGAGACGAAATAAATATGGAATTAATATAAGGCCTCACATACAAATGCTTGTTGACGATATAAAAAATTACCGGAACCTCAAATTTGCCGATTGGTATCTTAAGACACTGGGAGAAATCAGCAGCAGACTTAACGGCTAATCCTGGATAAAATGCCCCGGTCCCTGCGGTACCAGACTTCCGGTAAAATGCGGTAGAGTATGCGGGAAAATGGACCGATGTATTCCTTGCTTCTTTTGTCGAACTGGCATGCCTGAATAATTCGTTCTTTAATTTCCTGCTTGTTTCCGCTCTGATTGAAGATCTCGTATGTTCGGTGAAACAGGGGGCTGTACATATTTTTCTTTTCCAGATATCGGTGTACACTTTTGATTGTATTGGGACCTTCCGGCGTCCCGTCAATCATACCGAGAACCTTCAAATTCGTCTCTATCGGGTTGCCGTTATAATGTTCGTAGAAAAATTTGCCGTAGCGATAATTCTTGCTTGCCAGCGAAGAAACGGTTACGTACATGTCTCCGACCCCGGCCTGACTGTAAAACGCCTGGAAACTTCCCCCCAGCAGCTTGGAAAGCGATCTGATCTCCACTCCTGATCGCGCGAATATCGTTCCCGCAATTGATCGCCCCAGATCAAGACAGTCGGTCACGCCTTTGAGATTGGCGACAATATTTTTCAGTGCGCCGCATGCCTCAATGCCGATGCTGTCGAAATTATAATATGAATTGAGTTCCCGTCTGTTAAATTTCAGTATGCTGTTTTTGACCGTTTTTGCAGTACTCCTTCTTCCCGCTACTGTGAGACAGACAGGATTCCCCAGGGCGATATCGACATCGAAGAACGGGCCGCCGATACAGATTATTTCATATTTATGTTTCAGGTCATAAAGGTAATTATTGATCATCTGTGACGGAGTTATCAGTTCTTTTGTCTTTTCGTCCGACGAGAGCCCTTTGATGGGAGAAATGAGGCAGACTTTCCCTTTCTTTTTCGCTATCAGCGGTTTCATATAATTAAGCAGTTCGGGAAGCCGGTTCATGGTAATTGAAAGAATAATGAAATCATTTTCTTCAACAATTCCTTCCAGATCATTGGTGGCCCGCACCTTCTTCGACAGACGCGGAACATTTTCCATGCCCCCCGTGAGATCCGACAGACTCGCTGTGAGGTGCTTTGGATTCAGATGCTCTTCGTTGATACTCCTGCAAAGGGCCGCATCATGATAATATATTTGTATCTCTTTATCATCGCGGCTGAACTTGTAGGCAAAGGCCGTACCCAGCCTCCCGGGGCCGATGATGGCAATTTTTGAAGTATCCGCCTGCATTTAAACGTGCTCTTCAGAATTTGAATCAGGTGTTTTTATTTTTGTTTCTTTTTTCGAACCATTCGAAATACTTGCCTATTGAGTATACGGCATCCCGGATGTTTGAAAAGACCGGAAAGCCTGCACTTCTAAGTGTCAAAAAAGTTTCAATTCTCGTTTTTTCAACATCTATATTATCTTCCGTAAATTGAGCCAATATAGGCAGCACCGGTTTTTTCACTTCCTCGGCCATTTCGAGAATTGTTTTCTGGCTGTTTTCCGAATTCAGCAAAAGGGATGATCCATGAATATAATCGACCGAGAAGTATGGTATTATGATATCGATATTTTCATCCCGGTCCATTGCTTTCATTGTATGAGACATGACACTGAAATCGAATCCGAACGCTCCGAGATCGACGGGATTCAATGTCGATGTATTAACACCCTTGATCTTTTCAGAAATCATTTTTTGAGTCGATTCTTTCAACGGGGGCAGCAGAAGCTCCTCCTTTACCGCCATATCGGTGAAAAGAACGGACACGCCACCTCCTGCTCCAAGAAAGCCAAGCCGTTTGCCCTTCAGGGGCACTCTGGCGACTCCCAGCATCACCAGATTCATCATTTGATCGAAATCATCAACCAGCACGCCTCCATGCTGGCGGATCGCCGCCGACCATATACGGAAGTCGCTTGCCATGGCTCCTGTATGGCTTGCCGCGGCGACCGATCCCTGAGCTGTCGTTCCGCCTTTGAGAATTATGACAGGCTTTCGCTTTGATGCCCTTGCAAGGGCATCAAGAAACAGCTTTGCATTTTTTATGTCTTCGATGTAACAGGCTATGAGGGTGATATCGGTATCGTCGGCAAAATAGTCGAGATAGTCTTCTACTCTTATATCGATCTGGTTGCCGTAAGAGACTATTTTGTTTATCTGTATTTTTCTGGTTGCCGCCATACTGGTGAAATTGCCTGTGACTCCTCCCGATTGGCCGAGAAATGCCACATTCCCCGGGGAATTGTTTTGCTGATCCAGGGCAAACCCGTAGTTTAATCGTGATTCGGTGCAGTGCACGCCTATGCAATTAGGACCGATTATCCTTACTCCTCCCCTCCGGGCTTCCGTCAAAAGTTCTTTCTCCAGCTCGCAATTTCCAGTCTCTCCGAATCCTGAGGTGAAGAAATGAACGAATTTAATCTTCTTTTTAGCCGCCGATTTAATAATGTCAACAGAATGTTCTACCGGTGCCGCTACAATGGCGTAATCGATACTTTCGGGAAGATCGTCTATAGATGCATAGGCCTTTATTCCGCTAATTTCTTTATATTTGGGGTTTACAGGATAAAGGGCGCCCTTGTAGCCTCCTGCCTGAAGAAGAAGAAAATAGGGCACCTTGCCTCCTCCAAGATTGGCAGAAGCACCGATTACCGCAACACTTTCAGGATAAAATAATTTTTTCAAATCCATACTGCATACTCCTTCAGACTTGAGTATTGAGACACGCTTCACGAAAAGGGGCACAAAACTTGAAGCTGCGCTTCTTTCTTATCAGAATATCCATTTTAGTCAATGCAAATCATTCAGAAAACTCGTGCAAGCAAAATGAATGCGCCCGTACTTATTATTTTGACTTTGGCATATAAATAGAATAAAAGTATTCGCTTACAGTGCCAATGAAAAAAATGGGAGTTGCGCTTTATGTACTCGGCAAGTGACCTGAAAAAAAATTTAAAAATCCAGATAGACGGGGAACCATATATAGTGGTCGATTTCCAGTTCGCCAAACCTGGAAAGGGGCAGGCCCTTTATCGCTGCAAGTTAAAAAACATGATCACCGGTGCCCAGTTTGAGCGAACCTTTCGTTCCGTCGATACGTTCGAACCGGCAAATCTTCAGGAACGAACAATGCAGTATCTTTATCAGGAAGAAAACAAGTATTGCTTTATGGATAATGAAACGTACGAGCAGTTTTATCTCACTGCCGAACAGGTCGGAGACGCAGTTAATTTCATGACCGATAATATTGAAGCGGATATTCTTTTTTTCGGTGATCAGCCGCTCGGCATCACTCTTCCTAATTTTGTCGATCTCACAGTATCGAAAGCCGATCCCTGGGTCAAGGGCGATACAGCCGCAGGTAATTCGAAGCCGGTTACTGTTGAAACAGGCTATCAGTTGCAGGCGCCTCCCTTTGTTGAACAGGGCGAAAAAATCCGGATTGATACCAGAACCGGTGAATATGTCACTCGCGTCAAGGAATGAATACATGTAATAAAGATGAGCGCTGGGTTCTGGCCCGAAAAGCTGAAACACTCCGGATTCGGGCGGCAATGATTCAGGCCGTACGCAACTTCTTCATAACATCCGGCTTTCTCGAGATAGAAACTCCTCTGATGGTGAGGGAATTGGCGCCGGAATCTCACATTGATGCCGTTCGGGCACATGAATTTTTCCTCCAGACCTCTCCGGAACTCTGCATGAAGCGGCTTCTTTCCGCAGGCTATCCTCAATTGTTCCAGATTTCAAAATGCTTTCGAAGCGGTGAAAGAGGAAGATACCATCTGCCGGAATTCACAATGCTGGAGTGGTACCGGGCAGATGCGGATTATCGTGAACTTATGGAAGACTGCGAAAATCTGCTTCTTTCCATTTCACTTACGCTTGGCGGAAAGCGTTCGGTCTCCTTTCAAGGCGAGGAAATTGAGCTTTCCGGGCCATGGAAAAGAATTTCAGTCGCTGAGGCGTTTGAAGCATATTCGGATATTTCCCTCGAGACAGCACTGGAGGAGGATTGTTTCGATAACAGCATGGTTATGCACATAGAACCGAATTTGGGGTGGAAGCGTCCCGCGTTTCTTTTTGATTATCCCCTTTCTCTCGGATCGCTGGCGAGAAAAAAGGCGGACAATCCTTTTTTTGTCGAACGATTTGAACTGTATGTCGGCGGATTGGAGCTGGCGAATGCCTTTTCGGAGCTTACCGATGCAAAAGAGCAGCGGGAGCGATTTGCGGCAGAAGAATGTATAAGAAGAAAGACAAAGAAGATCCCCTACACTGTACCGAATAAGTTTCTTGATGCTCTCGAAAATATGCCGGAAGCGGCAGGCATTGCCCTGGGTATAGACCGCCTTGCCATGATATTTGCCGATGCGGCCACCATTGACGATGTCGTGGCGTTTACGGCTGAAGATCTGTGAGAGATTCTATTTACCTGTCGCTGCCAAATCTGCGTGCTATCACGGCTGCCCCGATGGCGCCCGCAACCTGGGCGGCGGGGAAAATTTCCACAGGTATCCCCAGTTTTTTCTCGAGGGCGGCGGCAACTCCCGCGTTTTTTGCCACCCCTCCGGTCATCATGAGCGGGGATCGTACCCCTATCCGGCTTGCAAGCGCCGATACCCGGGCTGCGACTGATTCATGGATGCCCGCGATAATATCCTCTCTCTTTTCACCTTTGGAAATAAGTGATATTACTTCTGATTCTGCGAAAACCGTGCAGATGCTGCTTATTTTAGAAGGTTTTCTTGAATCGAGCGACAATTGTCCGAAATCATAAAGATCAACTTCAAGAGCCCGGGCCATTACTTCCAGAAAACGGCCTGTCCCGGCTGCGCATTTGTCATTCATTACAAAATCTTTCACCTGTCCCTTTTCATCCACTATGAGTGCCTTGCTGTCTTGTCCCCCCACATCGATAATCGAGCGCACATCGGGATTGATGAAATGGGCTCCCGTTCCGTGACAGATAATTTCAGTGATCGCCTTATTCGCGAAATCGATGCTGTTGCGGCCGTATCCTGTCGAAATCGTACATGAAATCTGAGAAGCATCGAGGCCGAGCTCGCGAAGGAGTTCGTCATATACTCTTCTGCCCGCATTCCCGGCATTATAGCCTGTAAAAATAATTTTAGTCCCTATAACCCTGCCTTCGGCCATTATAACCGCCTTTGCGGTAATGGAGCCGATATCGATGCCGGCGGTATGCATGAGAAATCCTTTCCGATATTTCCAGTCCGAACCGGAACTAATGTGGTGTACTCGAGATCATTTCCATAAAGGCATCGATCCGGGTTTCTGTTTGGCTTTCCGAAAAACTCCGCTCGTCAACCATGTGGGATTCGATCATGAGACAGGGAATGCCGGCCCTTTCCCGAACCATTCTGGCAATGTCGAATTGTCCGAATGAATACGGCTTGCAGCTCCTGTTGGAATGCATGACCAATCCGTCCGCCTTGTATTTTTGCACCATTTCTATGATTGTGTCGGCCATCTGATCGATGCCGATGTTCAGGTACATGCGGGTATATCCTTCTGCCATGGAATCGAGAAAATCTTCGGAATGTATGTAGCGCAGAGACCTGCACCATGCGGTATTGTAAGTATCGGCCACCAGGCAGGCGTTATGGGCGGCAAATTTCCTCGAAAGCCACTTGAGCCTGTACCAGATAGGCAGATTATCCCACATCAGCCTGTATTTCTCATTTGGAACGGCGCCTGTCCCCCGGGAGACTCTCTCCTCCATTTCTTTCAGAAGATCTTTGTAATATTCCACGGCGATCTGAGTGCCGCGGAGCGTGACGATAAGGGCAAGATGATAAAAACCGTCAAATGCGGTCATCGGTGAAGGTCGCGCCATAGCCGTATCGAGAACGGCCTGCCATAACTGCTGGGCTTGAATAGATCGTCTCCCCACTTCGGCCATGACATCATAATCGAACTTTTTCTTGCATACAGTTTCAAGAAAAGCAATATATTCGAGTACCTGTCTTTTTACATATCGTTTCGATTCTTCGCGGTATTCGGTGTGGCACATCGGAGTATCGAAAATAAAAAGCGGCACATTATAAAATCTTGCCAGCACTTCGTACCATTTCATTACGGTTCCGCAGATATTATTGCAGGCGACGAGCATATCAGGCTTCGGCAAACCGCCGATCGGTCCCCCCTCTATGACGGCGGACGCGATATCCGACCGGGCATACGAACATAGATCGCCGCTGTATCCCATTGCCTCGGCACGCTCGCAGAGATCTCCCCCCATCTTGGAGGCGCCGATCATGGCCCCGTGGTTTTCGGGGTAAACAGGGATTACATCCATGGCTATAAGAGGCTCGACCGGTCCGCCGCTGGTGATCCAGGCAACTTTTTTACCTGTCTCTGACGCGGTTTTTGCCTCTATATAGTAACCGGTCATTATTTCCTTCATCTTTTCATCCATTTTAATCTTCGGACTTTCAGCCATAGTGGAAACTCCTTTTTTCAGAGCATATGGATAAAGGTTTCAAAGCGGGTCTTGAGCTGGCCTTCAGGCGGAAGCTGATCCTCGACTTCTATCATAATCCCTGGAATCGATTCTTTTTCGAGCATCTCTTTAATATAGGGATAATCGAACGCGTGAGGGTCGCAGAATTTGACAAAGAGAAAGATTACACCCTGTGCGTTTCTATCTTTGACCTTTTTAATGAGCGCCTCACCCCGGGCCCTTTCGGATACATGTTTGGCCGGACAGATTGTGCGCTCAGCATATCTCCGGGAAATGGCTTTCATGGGACTGCCGGTCTGCTCTATTTCACCTTCAAAAAAACGCTCGCCCGTGCACAGATCGTCGCCGACAACAATTCCGCCCGACTTCTCCAGAAGTTCATAAAAATCCGGATGATCGCATATGCTCCCCGAGAGTATCAGCCGTTTCTTTTTTCCTGTATCGCTTCTTGTATACAGTCCGCTTTTTATTTCCGCAATAAGGCGGCCGAGATGATCGGGAAGGGAATCCCTTTCCATGATCATTGTTCCTTTGACGACCGCAGCGAGATCCCTTCCGCTTATCAATTCGGGGTTTTCGGATTTCAGCTCATATAGTTCCGTGAGCTTTTTTCGTATTGTATTGTATATCTCAAAAGACCGGCCGAGCGACTGGTCAGTGATCGTTATATTCAGCCAACGTTCCAGTTCTTCCTTGAATTTTTCAAGCACTTCCCTCAGATAATCTCTGGCGCTTTCCGTATCGAACTTGACCGGTAACACCACATCTGCAAAGAAGCCGAAATCTGTATTGAGCCGCCATATATCCGAAAGGCGCTGAATAGTATCGCAGGTATGGGGAAATACGGCGCCATCGAGAAAATCGAGCCTGCCTGAAACGGCATTTTCCAGAACCCCGCGTGCCAGAGAACAGCAGTAACTCTGGAGATGCCTGTCAGCATTGAGAATCGTCTCTCCGGTTCCGAAAAGCCGAACAGGATGAGCGCCGGCGGCATGAATGATTTCTTCCGGAGTATAAGAGCACAGATATCCGATAATTTTCTTTCCCTGATTTTGTATCCTGGCTGCGCATTCATCAGGATGCGCGGCAGCCTGGATGAATAGACTCAGTTCGTTCATGGAAGCTCCTTTACTTTTTCAACCGTGGATCTCAACGTTTACAGGAATTTTAAACACCGCAGATGCACATGTTCGTAGCATATCGAACGCCGCCTGTCATTATATTTTTACAGGGGTTCTATCTCCGGCGGGGAGGCTTTCACATCATTAACGCAACGATAAAAGTTCATTCATCCTCATTTTGTATGCGCACTTTGGCGCTTCGCAATAAAATTCTGCAGTCCGCTACGCTTGCACCTTCACCTTTCTGGTGCACAATAAGAGGATTAATATCCATTTCGATGATATCCGGGTGATTCATTGCCATATCAGAAAGACTCACCAGTATTTTTTCAAGGTACTCGGTATCCCGTTGGGGCCTTCCTCTGAACCCCTGAAGAATCGTGTATCCCTTTATTCCCCGAATCATTCTGTGCGCTTCATTTCTGCCCACGGGAGCAAGCCGGAATTCCACATCTTTAAAAATCTCCACAAAAATTCCCCCGAGACCGAACATAAGAAGAGGGCCGAATATGGGATATCGATTTACGCCGATAATAATTTCTTCACCGGGTGGTGCCATTTTGACGATAATGACACCATCGATTTTCGCGTTCGGATTGTAGCGCCGGGCGTTTTCAATTATGTTTTCAAAGGCGGATTCTACAGCGGCTTGCGTTGAGAGTCCGGTGATAACCCCTCCTGCATCAGATTTATGCAATATCTGAGGGGACGCGATTTTCATGGCCACCGGAAATCCTGTCTTCGCAGCAATCGATGCCGCTTCCTGCCTTGTCTCTGCCAATTCCGCGGGCAGTATGTGAAAGCCGTAGCATTCAAGGAGTTCCGATCCTTCAAGTTCGCCTAAATACGTTTTTCCCTCCTGCACATACCTCTCCAATATCTGCGCGGCACGGGCATGGTCGTGGGAAAATGTGAATTGAGGCAGCGTTGGGCGGTTGAGCCATGTTGAGTAACGATACAATGCGCTGAATGATTTTGCGGCATTTTCAGGAAATCGATATACAGGATATCCATGTTCTTGAAGATATTTTACACCGGCCGAAACGTCTATTACGCCCATGAAGCAGCAAATAATAGGTTTTGCCGAGTGCGTGGCTATATTTACGATCACCTCCGCGGTTCCCAGGGCATCCGTCATGGATTGCGGTGTGAGTATGACCAGGGCACCGTCAACTCCTTCATCCTCTATCACGGCTGCAAGGGCATATTCGTATCGATCGTACGGTGCATCTCCGATGACATCGACCGGATTGCTGATATTTGCCGCAGAAGGCAGGTGGTCTGCCAGTATGCGCATAGTTTCATCAGTGAATTTGGCGAGTTCCAATCCAGATGACATCGTCACATCAGTAGCCAGAATGCCCGGTCCTCCGGCATTGGTTACAATTGCGACCCTGTTGCCCCGTGGTATTTTTCGAACATGCTTGCCGAGCCTGCTGATTTTCTTGAAAGCAAAGGCATTTGCAAAATCAAAAAGTTCGTCAATAGTTTCGCAGCGTATTATTCCCGACTGCTTGAAAATTGCATCATAAATCGCTTCTGCTCCGGCGAGCGCTCCCGTATGCGAAGCCGCTGCAAGTGCACCTGCGACTGTTCGGCCTGATTTTATCGCCAGAACCGGTGTGGGACGACTTCCTGAAGTGATTTCTTTCACTTCTTCAATGAATTCGGGACCACGTCTTAATTCCTCCAAATATATCATAATTACGTCGGTATCGAGATCTTCATGAAAATACCTGAGAAGATCCAGTTCGTCCACATCCGCCTTATTGCCTATGGAAATAAATTTTGAAAAACCGAAATCACGGTCGGCGGCAAAATCAAGCACGGCGGTACACAATGCGCCGCTTTGGGAAATAAAAGATATATTGCCGGGTTGCGGCATACGCGATGAAAAGCTGGCATTGAGACGGACCGTCTCCATCGGGTTTATAACACCGAGACAATTCGGCCCGACAAGACGGACCCGGGCATTGCGGCACGCCTTCACAATCCGTTCTTCTATGATCCGGCCTTCACCCCCCACTTCTCTGAAGCCTGCGCTTACAATGACGATCCCCCGGACCCCCTTTGAAATTGACTCTTCGACCGCCGCAAGGGCGGAAGACGGAGGCAGTATGATGATGGAAAGATCGATGGAATCCGGTATCTCTCTGATTGCGCCATAGGCTTTGACACTGAGAATCGAACTCGCCCCCGGATTTACCGGATATAAGGTTCCCTGAAAACCGCCCCTCAGGATATTGGCAAAAATATCATGTCCTACTTTGCCGGGCGTTGTCGATGCACCGACTACGGCAACCGAGGAAGGGGAAAAAATCGCATCGAGGCCATTCATATCCTTGTACCTCCTTCTGATGAGTGTGATGAAAAACGGGAAAATCCTCCATTAATACGCTTTGTCGCGTGTATATGCGTGCGAGGTGAAAAGAGGAAATAAAGAAGTGCGATTCAGCTGTTGAAAGGCGGTTCGAGAAAGAATTCCTGCAGAGAAACCGATAAAAGGATTATGATAAAAAATATAATTTTTAAGAAGTTCCGTCAATCGAAATGACTGAGAATCTTTTTTGTTTGTAGGGGGGCACGCGTGCGGCCGTATCGATACCGCTGCACGTTTCGAGAATCGTCTTTACAAATCAAATGCCCTCTGCTATTTCTTTGCGTCTGTTTTCGTCACAGTGATTTTCGAATTTTAGAATATACAGGCGGAGTTTCCCGATGACAGACATTCATATAGAAAAGATAGCCGAAGAGCTCATGCTGGACCGGCATAACGTACAGTCAGCCGCACGGCTTCTTGAAGAAGGGGCAACGGTTCCGTTTATTGCACGATATCGCAAAGAAGTTACCGGAGGACTTGATGAAGTCGCCGTAATAGAGATCCGGGACCGCCTGGCGCGGCTTCTTGAGCTGGATGCACGGCGCGCCTCCATTCTGCACACCCTGGAGGAACAGGGAACTCTGACGGATGAACTTCGCGAAAAAGTAAATGCGGCACTCACACTTTCTGTACTGGAGGACATCTATCTTCCTTACCGTCCGAAGAGGCGCACACGAGGTATGGCGGCCAGAGAAAAGGGACTGGAGCCATTGGCAGAGGCGATTTTTTCCTATCGTACGGATGAACCCGAAAGAGCAGCCGCTTCGTATATAGATTCCGGAAAGGGAGTCGAAACCATAGATGATGCGCTTGCAGGCGCCCGAGATATTATTGCCGAATGGATCAACGAGAATGCAGAAACCCGTGCAGAGCTGAGAGAGCTTTTCCGGACCGGGGGCATCCTGAATGCTTCCGTAATAAAGGGAATGGAAGAGAAGGGAATCAAGTTCAAGGATTATTATAACTGGGAAGAACCGGCTATGACGGCGCCGTCTCATCGCATACTGGCGATTCGCCGGGGGGCCGCCGAAGGCATATTGCGTTTTCGGATTCTTCCGGCGGAAGAAGAAGCCATGCTGCTTCTGGAGAGGCGCTATGTCAGGGACCGGACGGAAACGGCTCGCCAGATGATGCATGCGGCAAAAGACAGTTATCGACGGCTGCTTTCACTTTCCCTGGAAACGGAAATACGCCTGGAGATAAAAACCAGAGCCGATGAAGAGGCTGTGAAAATATTCGCAGAAAATCTCCGCAACCTTCTTCTCGCTCCGCCGCTGGGTCAAAAAGCAGTCCTTGCACTGGATCCGGGACTTCGAACGGGGTGCAAGGCAGTCGCTCTCAATCCTCAGGGAAAACTTCTGGCGTTTGAAACTATATATCCTCTCGATCCGTTCAACAAAATCAAAGAGTCCACCGCTGTTGTAAAGGATCTGGCAGAAAAATACAACCTGGAGGCAATCGCTGTCGGAAACGGCACCGGCGGGCGCGAGGCAGAAGCATTTGTGAAAGGAATAGATTTCGGCAGACCCGTTATTACAGTCATGGTGAATGAAAGCGGTGCTTCCGTCTACTCGGCATCGGAAGCGGCCCGTGATGAGTTCCCCGATAAAGACATCACTGTCAGAGGAGCCGTATCCATCGGCAGGCGTCTTATGGATCCGCTGGCTGAGCTGGTAAAGATCGATCCGAAATCGATCGGGGTAGGCCAGTATCAGCATGATGTCGACCAGCGGCTCCTGAAAACAGCCCTTGACGATGTAGTCATCAGCTGCGTCAATGCCGTTGGCGTCGATGTAAATACGGCAAGCGTCCAGATTCTCGGATACGTGTCGGGGCTTTCGGCCAGACTTGCTGCAGCTCTCGTCGCCTGCAGGGATACGCAAGGTCCTTTTCTGTCGCGTAAAGATTTGATGAACGTTTCAGGCATGGGGCCGAAAACGTTCGAGCAGGCCGCAGGATTTTTAAGAATACAGGGCGGTCCAAATCCACTGGATGCCTCGGCGGTGCACCCGGAGAGATATCAGATCGTGGAATCGATGGCAGCCGATTGCGCTGCGACAGTGGCGGAGCTTATTGCCAGGGCCGATCTGAGGGAGAAGATTCGACCGGAAAAGTATATAACTGATTCGGTAGGCATGCCTACCCTTGTTGATATTATAGCCGAACTGGCAAAGCCGGGAAGGGATCCTCGAAGCGAATTTGCGCTTTACAACTTTGAAGAGGGTATTAATGATATTTCGGATCTGGAAAAAGGAATGAGACTCCCCGGTGTGGTGACAAATGTGACGGCCTTCGGGGCCTTCGTGGACATCGGCGTCCATCGCGACGGACTGGTGCACATAAGTGAAATGGCCGATAAATTCATTAAGGATCCTCACAGTGTGGTGAAGGTCAATCAGAAGATAATGGTCACTGTCACAGATATCGATATTGAAAGGGAACGGATCTCACTTTCCATGAAAAGCGCTCCTTCTGAGCCGGGCAGGCGTGACGAAAAAGCGGCAGACACGATCAGGGAGGGCAAGAAAAGGCAAAAAGTGCCGCCCGCCGTAAAAAAACCTCGAAAGGCAGTAAGTCAGCTCGCTCAGGGTCTTGCCGACTGGAAAAAGAAACAGCAGTAGGTGAGAGCAGATGGATGGTGAGCACGAAATATATTTTTGCGTGTAAAACAAATTTCATTTGACAGGCCTGATTTTTTGTGATTTAAGAGAAACCTTAGCATCAGGCAATCAGGAAGGATACATAAAAGGATACAATGGGTACGCTCAGCCGGTCGAACAATTTCTTTAGCTTTTATTGGTATTTTTATAAAGACCGGTCTGCCCGTTTTGCCTGGAGGAGCTGAAGAGCAAAAATAATGTAAAAATCAAGGCCATGGGCGGATCGAAAGATTCGCACCATGGCCTTTTTAGTATTGGGCCGTGGTGAAAAGGGGTTTTCGCCACGGCCTTTTTTCTGAAAGGAGACGCGAAGTGATTATCGTAATGAAAAAGAATGCCACGGCGGATCAGATCGAGAAGGTGGTGGAGTGGATCGAATCGGTTGGATACCGCGCTCATCCATCACACGGAGTTGAACGGACGATTATCGGAGCGGTAGGGAACAACCGGAACAATGGTCAGGCAAAGTTTATCGAAAGTCTGGCCGGCGTTGAAAAAACCATTCCGATTCTAAAGCCCTATAAGCTCGCAAGCCGGGAATCGAGAGACGGTGCTACCCTGATCCGGGCGGGAAAAGCGGAAATCGGAGGTGCCGGATTTGTGGTGATCGCAGGACCCTGCTCCATAGAAAGCGAGGAGCAGATGATGGAAAGCGCGATAATCGCGAAAAAAGGAGGCGCAGATATTATAAGGGGCGGCGCCTACAAACCCAGAACTTCTCCGTACAGCTTCCAGGGAATGGAAGAAGAAGGTTTGAAAATTTTACGCAAGGCCGGAGACAAAACGGGCCTTTCCATAATCACTGAAGTGCTCAATACATCGGAGGTGGATATCGTCGAGGAGTACGCCGACATTCTTCAGATCGGCGCGAGGAACGTGCAGAATTTCGCGCTTCTGAAGCGGGTGGGGAAAGCAAAAAAACCGGTACTTCTTAAAAGAGGCATGATGACAACCATTGAGGAACTCCTTATGTCAGCCGAATATATCCTTTCAGAAGGAAACGATCAGGTTATTCTTTGTGAGCGGGGAATACGGACGTTCGAAACGGTGACACGGAACACGCTGGACATAAGCGCGGTGCCTGTCCTGAAAGAATTGACTCATCTTCCTGTAGTAGTCGACCCAAGCCATGCGGCCGGACACTGGAAGTATGTGCTTCCTCTTGCGAAATGCGCACTCGCCGTGGGGGCCGGCGGAGTTATGGTCGAGATTCACCCGGAGCCTGAAAAGGCGTTTTCCGACGGTGCTCAGTCCCTCAAGCCGGAGAGGTTCTACGAACTGATGGATGAGATCAGAAGTCTGGAAAAGAGTATGCAGGAAGCCGGGAGGAAAATTCAATGAAGCGGATGAAACTTTCACTTACGCATGAAATGAATCATTCATATGATATACTGATAGGAAACGGCATTATGGACCGGGCTGCACTCGTATTGGCCAAAGGCAATCCGGAAGGGCGCTATGTGGTAATCGCCGATTCGACGGTGGCGGGATTATTCGGAGACACAGTGAGGGGCATTTTGAAAGACGCAGGATTGACCGTCGATATGATCGAATTTGCTGCGGGAGAGACTTCAAAAACCCCGGAGACGGTGATTTCGATTGCGCGGCAGCTCATAGAAATCAGGGCGGACAGGGATACGACTCTGATAGCGCTAGGCGGCGGAGTTACGGGAGATATCGTCGGTTTCACAGCTTCACTGTACATGAGATCCGTCCCTTACATACACGTGCCCACCACTCTTCTGGCCCAGGTGGACAGCAGCGTGGGCGGCAAGACCGGAGTTGACCTTCCGGAGGGAAAGAATCTGCTGGGTACGATTTATCAGCCCAGGCTTGTCGTAATCGACCTTACCTTTCTGCAGAATTTACCGGAAACACAGATGAAAGACGGTCTTGCGGAGATAGTGAAATATGGGATTATAGATGATGAAGAACTATTTTCTTCTCTTGAAAATGATATCGGGAAAATCGGGGCGCGTGATATCGACTATATACAAAGTCTGGTGGAACGGGCATGTAAAATAAAAAAAGGAATTGTCGAAATCGATGAGCACGACAGAGGAATGCGCCGCATGCTCAATTTCGGCCATACTCTTGGCCATGCCCTTGAAGCTGAATCGGGCTACAGCCTTTCTCACGGAAACGCCGTTGCGCTGGGCATGATAGCAGCAGCCCGTATTTCTGAAAAGAAGGGTCATCTTGGAGCATCCGAAAGAAGAAGAATCGAGGCGCTTGCGGGCGCCCTCGGTCTGCCGGTTTCGATTCCCGCCGCATTCGATGCGGAACGCCTGTATGAGCGGATGCAGGGGGATAAAAAACGTAAAAACGGTATCTTGCACTTCGTTCTTTTAAAAAGGATCGGAATGCCCTTCGTAAACGGTTCGATTGACAGGCGAACCATTACGGAGACCATTGAAGAAATGAGGGTAAAATGCACGAACAGTTGAATCACTTGCGAGACTCGCTCCTTGCGCTTGATACACATATTGTGAAGCTTTTAAATGAAAGGGCTGAAATCTCGATTGCAATCGGAACCCATAAAAAAAGCCGGGGACTTCCGGTTTATGATCCGGGCCGGGAAAATGAGGTTATCTCATCTGTTATGGAGGAAAATACCGGTCCACTTTCGCCTGCGTCGCTACGGCAGATTTACCGCGAGATCCTTTCCGTATCCCGGGCCCTTCAGAAGCCCATGAACGTGGCCTATCTTGGGCCGGAAGCATCCTTCACCCATATGGCCGTTCAGTCGCACTTCGGGGACAGTATAGAACTGTCGGCACAATCAACGGTTCACGATGTCTTCGAAGAAGTTGAAAAGGCAAGATCCGCCTTTGGTGTCGTCCCGGTGGAAAATTCTCTTGAAGGATCCGTAAAGCAGACTCTTGATAAATTGGTCTCGACGCCGCTTTCAATTATGGGGGATATATATCTTCCGATACGCCATTGCCTTCTTTCAGCCCAGGAGAAACTCGAGACAGTGAAACGCGTGCATTCCCACCCGCAGGCCCTTGCACAATGCGGCCGCTGGCTTCGGAACAATCTGCCCCGGGCGTCTCTTTATGAAGAGGAAAGTACGGCGGCGGCGGCCGGGCGCATTCTGTCGGACAAGGAAGCCGCCGCCATAGCAAGCAAGACGGCTGCCTCGATATACGGGCTTACTGTAATTGCTGAAGGTATAGAGGAGCACCCGGCGAATATCACCCGGTTTTTAATAATAGGGAACAGTGGAAATCAGCCGACGGGGCGGGACAAAACATCAATAGTATTCGGCGTCCGTCACAAGCCTGGCGCGCTGCTCAGAGCGCTCGCTCCTTTCAGCCGGAGAAACGTCAACCTGACGAAAATAGTCTCTCATCCCCTGCGGGATCGCATATGGGAGTATCTGTTCTTTGTCGATTTCGAAGGTCATGCTGCAGGTAAGGACGAAGCGGCATGCCTCAAACAGCTGGAAGAAGCCGGCACATTCGTGAAGATACTTGGATCGTATCCTATGGGAGAAATTCAGCCATGATCTGTATTCCGGTCACTGGAAAAACAACTGCCGAGGCAGCGATATCCATGTCGCAGGCGTTTTCTCTTTCAGATGCCGTTGAATTGCGTATCGACGGGATGCAAGCGCCTGATTTGAAGCGCCTTTTGAGATCGAAAAAAGGAAAAATTCTGGTAACAAACAGGAGAAGTGAGGAAGGGGGCGCCTTTGCGGAAAGCGAGAATCATCGGTGCGAACTTCTTCTTGAGGCGATCGAGCTGGGTGCCGACATGATCGATGTGGAACTCGGTACGGATAAGGCGATACTGAAAAAAATAGTGGATACCATTAAAGAAAAAGGGGAAAGGACAGAACTGATAATTTCCTTTCACGATTTCGGAGGTACGCCCGGCACGCGCAGACTGCGGTCCATATTCGAAGAAGCGCGTGCCGAGGGGGCCCACATCGTAAAAATTGTCACTATGGCTCGAAACCTTCAAGATAATCTGAAAATCCTGGACCTGTTGCAATGGGCGGAAAACAGCCACCGGAAAATTATAGGATTCTGCATGGGAGACAAGGGGAAGATAAGCCGTATCGCCGCGCCCCTTTTCGGATCCTGCATCACCTACGCCGCCCTCGACAACGAACGGGCTACCGCTCCGGGTCAACTTACAGTACAAGAGGCAAAAATGATATATCGCCTCCTAATTGGGGACGGGTTCACATTTCCCCGAGGGGAAATGTGAACCCGTCCCCAATTAGGAGAGGGTATGATGAAAAGATACGCACTTTTCGGTGATCCTGTTGCGCATAGTATGTCGCCCCTGATGATGAATGCGGCTTTCCGCGTAATGGATATTTCCGCGAGGTACCAGGCAGTGCGGGTGTCGGAAGCTTCCGATATCATCCGCCTCATGCGCTCTTTGCACATCGAGGGTGCAAGTGTGACGATTCCCCACAAGGTTTCCGTTATTGAATTTCTCGATGAGATTTCGGAGAGTGCACATGAAATCGGAGCAGTAAATACTGTGATAGAAAAATCCGGACGGCTGAGAGGAGAAAATACCGACTGGATAGGTGTCAAGCGTGCTCTCGAGGAGTCGTCGGCGCCGATCGAAAGGATGCGCTGTGCCGTAGTCGGTGCAGGCGGGGCATCGCGCGCGGCGATATATGCCGTGCGTAAAAATGGAGGAAAGGCGATTGTGCTCAACAGGACGCGGGAACGGGGGGAACGTCTCGCCCGCCAGATGGGGTGCGAGTATGCCTCCCTGAACGATATCGCTTCGGTGGACGCCGATTGTCTGATAAATGCCACCCCGCTCGGGATGTGGCCCGACACAGGATCATCACCGGTGGACCGATCGATGGTATATCGGTTTACCCTGGTAATGGATACGATATATAATCCGTTAATGACAAAACTTCTCACCGATGCGGAATATGCCGGTGTTCAGATCATTTCCGGCCTTTCGATGTTTGTTCATCAGGGTGCCGAGCAGTTGCGAATATGGACAGGAAAGGAGCCTCCCGTAGATTTGATGAGAAAAAAAGTTCGGGAACATTTGGAAAATGAAAGAAATTAAAAGACTGTTTCGTCTCGATGCCGAAGTCTCAATGCCCGGTTCAAAAAGTTATACCCAAAGGGCACTCATGATCGCGGCATTGGCCGAAGGAAAAAGTGTACTGAGAAATTGCCTTGTTTCAAATGATACAATGCTGCTCATTGAAGCCCTCCGCGTATTGGGGGCGCAGATTCTTGTGTCGGGAGATGAAATCGTTGTCGGCGGAACGGGGGGCGCTCTCGCTTCATGCAGTCAGCCGCTCTGCCTGGGGAACAACGGTACTGCTCTCAGATTCCTTGTCAGCGCGGTTGCTCTGGGCGATGGGAGATATGTAGTGGACGGGGACAGCCGCCTGCGGAGCAGGCCTGTTGAAGCGCTTCTTATTTCACTCAGGAAGGCGGGTGTTCATTGCAGAAGCATGCATGGAAACGGCTGCGCGCCTGTAATTGTCGAGGGGGGAGGCATACGGGGGGGGCGGATTTTTTTCCATAATCCGATCAGCAGTCAGTATATATCGTCTATTCTCATATCGGCCCCCTATGCATCGCAGGACATTACAGTTGAGATTAAAGGAAAAACGGTATCGGGACCGTACATAGATATCACCATCGACGTGATGAAGGATTTCGGCGTGAATGTCCTCTCACCGGGAAACAATGAATATTATGTCAGGTCTTGCCAGTCGTACAGGGGAATTCCCTACCGCATAGAAGGGGATGTATCAAGCGCTTCCTATTTTTTCATGGCCGCCGCCCTTTTAAAAGGCAAAATCCGGGTGGCGAACATCCGTCCCGCTACCACACAGGGTGATATCGGGATTTTGAAGATTCTGGAATCACTGGGTTGCCGCATCAGAAAAGGGGCCGACTGGGTTACGGTGGAGGGCAGTGAACTTCGTGAAGGCGACTGCCTGTTCGATATGAGCGGGATGCCCGACCTGGTTCCCACTGTGGCGCTGCTTGCCGCATTCAAACACAGGGGGTGCACGCGGATCACAGGTGTGCCTCACCTGCGCTACAAGGAAAGCGACCGGATATCGGCAATGGTGCGGGAATTGAATAAAGTGGGTGCAAAGGCCGAGGAGCGGAAAGACGGAATGCTGATTCGAGGAGGGAAAATAAGAGGAGCGGAGATAGAAACCTACAACGACCACAGAATCGCTATGAGTTTTGCAGTGGCCGGACTCGCCGTCGACGGAATGAAAATAAAAAATGCCGATACCGTCGCCAAATCGTTTCCGTCTTTCTGGGATGTCATGGAGGGCCTTTCATAGTGAACAATATAGTACTTATCGGATACCGGTGCACCGGTAAATCGACAGTGGCCAGAATACTGGGGAGATTGCTGGATATGCCGGTCATTGATACAGACGAGCGTGTGCAAAAGCGGGTCGGCCTTTCGATTGCGCGCATGGTTGAAGAAAGGGGCTGGGAATTCTTCCGCCGCCATGAACGCGAAGTGATTGCCGGGATAGCTTTTCAAAACAACAGCATTATCGCAACGGGAGGCGGTGCGGTGGAAGACGGCGATAACCGGAGAATCATATCAGATGGGAATACGGTAGTCTGGCTTTCCGCAGAAGGAAGCACTATTGCCGGCCGCATGGTAGTGGACGGAAAAAGCTGCCATGAACGCCCGCCGCTTTCAAATGCGCTGCTCCTTGAGGAAATTGAAAAAATAATGGAAAAACGGGCGCCTCTATACCGGGAGATTGCCGATATAGAAATTGATGCGAACGAAGCAGGGGCCGCCGGAGTAGCGGCAGAAATTCTTGATTACATGAGAAACAGAAGGGGAAAAGAATGCCGGGCAATTCTATAGGGAAAATTTTCACTGTTACGACCTGGGGTGAATCTCACGGAGAATCATCAGGCGCAGTCATAGACGGCTGTCCGCCCGGCATGAAGCTATCAGCTGGCGATATTCAGAAAGGATTGGATCTGAGAAAACCGGGAAGCGGAGATTCCTTTTCTTCTTCGCGAAAAGAAAGCGATACTGTAGTGATCCTTTCCGGGGTTTTCGAAGGAAGAACCACCGGTACGCCCATTTCGCTTATCATAGGAAACACAGATGCGAAAAGCGGGGATTACGAGTATCTCCGGGATGTCTACCGGCCGGGGCACGGCGATTATACCTATCACAAAAAGTACGGAATCAGGGATCACCGCGGAGGAGGCCGTGCATCTGGCCGGGAAACGGCTGCCCGCGTCGCCGCCGGTGCTGTTGCAAAAAAGATATTGGAATCTTTAGGAATAAAAGTGTTCGCCTATACAATCGAAATCGGAGGTGTTGCGGCAGCGGGTTTCGATGAAAACGCGATAGAAGAAACGAGGCTTCGCTGCCCTGACCGAATCAGTGCGGCAAGGATGGAAGAGGCTCTTGAAGAAGCACGAATACGCAGCGACACTGTAGGCGGGATTGTTGAGATAGTCGTAAAAGGCTGTCCTGCCGGTTTGGGCGAACCCGTGTTCGATAAAATGGATGCCGATTTGGCTAAAGCTCTTATGAGTATCGGCACGGTCAAGGGAGTGGAGATCGGCGCAGGATTCCGGGCGGCGCGCATGAACGGCTCTTCAATGAATGATCCTCTGGGGCCGGGCGGTTTTATGACAAATAATGCAGGGGGGATTCTGGCGGGAATTACAACCGGAGAATCCATCGAAATCAGAGTTGCCTGCAAAGCAATACCCTCCATTGGAATAGAACAGCATACTACGAATACTGCGGGGCAGGAAACGGTCATACGGGTCGGCGGGAGACATGACGTGTCGGTGATTCCCCGTATTATACCGGTATGTGAAGCGATGGTCGCAATCGTAATCGCAGACCATGCGCTCAGGCAGAGAGCCTGCGCCGGGTGTTTCTATGCGTAGAATCATTTTTTTGTTGACGGCGTGTCCTGAAGATGCTATGAGCTTCATGTCCTTAACGGTATATGCGAAACAGGTGCCGCGGCAGCATCGCTTTTTTCCGTCAGATGCCTGTTGTAAGGCAAAAAAGCTTCTTTTAGACAAGTGATGCGAAAGCGCATTGATGTTTTAATTTACAGGCATGACTTTTGCCCGTGAACCCGCACAAAGAAGAGACGAGGCAGACAGATGAAATATTACGTACACACAGTGCACAACACGCAAAATATGCAAAACTGGTGGTGGCGGATACATCAAGGGAAGAGGTTTATCCGCCGCTGACGTATGTACCATAACATTTGAAAGCCGTGAGAACCTCTTCAGGTTTTCACGGCTTTTTAATGAGGATAGACGGGCCGTGAACAGATCACGGCCTTTTTTTTCGAAAGGAAACAGGATCATGTATTCGCTTACATTTGAACAATTTGCCCGCATTGCCGAGCCTGGACGTCTTGTAGTGCTGTACAGGGAAATCCTTGCAGATATGGAAACTCCTGTGACGGCTTTGGCGAAGTTCAGTAAAAGGCCCTATGCATTTCTGCTTGAAAGTGTGGAAGGCGGAGAAACGTGGGGGCGGTACACCTTTTTGGGGTGCGATCCCAGGGCTGTATTGACAATAACGGAATCGGGAATCGAAATTCTGAAAGACGGGCGTATCGATTCCTTCAAACATAACGAAAATCCACTCGCCTTTCTCAAGGCAGCCATGGAGCGTTACCGTCCCGTGTATACCGGAGATCTTCCCCGTTTTTACGGTGGTGCCGTCGGGTACCTCGGTTACGATATGGCACGATATTTTGAAACGCTCCCTGAAAGTATACCGGTTGACCCCGGAGGAAATGATGCCGTTTTTCTCTTGACCGACACTATGGCTGTGTTCGACCGCCTCCGGAATACTGTGAAGGTGATTGCCTCCATTGCCGTCGATGAAGGAGACGACCTTTCAGTGCTTTACAACAAGGGCATTGACAAAATAGAAGCAACAATCGCGCTGCTTACGGCCGAAAACGGAGAGGTTCGTTCTTGCGGGAGAGAAAAAAAGGGCGATGCGGGTCTCGAAGCCGAAATGACGGCTCAGGATTTCAAGGATATGGTTGGAAGGGCCAAAGAATATATACAGGCCGGGGATGTCATCCAGGTGGTCCTTTCACAGAGATTCCGCAAAAAAGCCGATGCCGATCCTGTGGATCTCTACAGGGCCCTCCGCTTCATAAATCCTTCACCCTATCTGTTCTATCTCAAGCTTGACCGGCATATCCTCATAGGGTCCTCCCCGGAGAGCATGGTCCGCCTTGAAGAAGGCACCGCTACTGTACGCCCCATTGCGGGGACCAGGCGCAGAGGAAAAAATGAACAGGATGACCGTGCACTCGCCAACGAACTTCTGAATGACGAGAAGGAAAAGGCGGAGCATATCATGCTGGTCGACCTCGGAAGAAATGATCTCGGACGCATAGCCCGGACAGGAAGCGTGCAGGTAACACAATTGATGGTCGTGGAGCGATACTCGCATGTCATGCATCTCGTGTCGAACATCGAGGCCCAACTGGCGCCGGGAAAAGATGCCTTTGACGTGATTGCCGCGACTTTTCCGGCAGGCACCCTCACGGGCGCCCCGAAAGTAAGGGCGATGGAAATCATTGAAGAACTGGAAAAAAGCCGAAGGGGGATCTACGGTGGAGCAGTGGGGTGCATCGGGTATGGGGGTGACATGGATCTGTGCATTACCATTCGCACCATCGAGGTGAATAACGGGAATATCTATGTTCATGCGGGAGCCGGAATCGTTGCAGATTCAGATCCGGCAAAGGAATTTTCGGAAACTGTGTACAAGGCTGAGGCAATGACCGAAGCGATTCGCCTTGCTGCGGCGAATTTAAGGCTGTGAGGGGGAAATGACAATGGTTCTTCTGATCGATAACTATGATTCGTTCAGCTACAATATCGTGCAATATCTCGGGCAGCTCGGACGCGAAGTCGCCGTATTCAGGAACGACTGCATTACAATTGAGCAGATTAAAACACTGAAACCGGAATGCATCTTCATATCTCCCGGACCGCGCTCTCCCGGAGAAGCAGGTGCGACGGTATCGATTATATCCAATTTTTTTCAGGAAGTGCCGATTATGGGAATCTGCCTGGGGCATCAGGCGATCGGCTATGCATTCGGCGCGTCCGTAATCAGAGCCGAGCGTATAATGCATGGGAAGGCTTCGCTCATTTTAAATGACGGTAAAACCATCTATTCGGGACTTCCTTCTCCCTTTGCTGCGGGCCGGTATCACTCGCTGATCCTCGATCGAAAGACCATTCCCCGCTGCCTGGAGATCAGTGCCCGGACCGAAGAAGGCGAAGTCATGGGGATACGGCACAGGGCCTATCCAACGGAAGGAGTGCAGTTCCATCCCGAATCGATTCTCACTCCGCAGGGTAAAAAGATAATAAAAAATTTTTTACATTACAGTGAAGGGGATTCAAAATGATAAAAGAAGCCATTGCCCTTCTGGTAGAAGGGCATAATCTGAGCGAACGGGAAATGATGGCGGTTATGGATGAAATCATGGAAGGCGATGCAACCGAAGCCCAGATGGGGGCCTTTATTACCGGGCTTCGCATGAAAGGGGAAACGGTCGACGAAATAACGGGTGCGGCCCGTATCATGCGCCGAAGGGCTGTAAAAATCGATGCCCGAGCTTCAGTCATTGTGGATACATGCGGGACCGGCGGTGACGGGAAGAACACCTTCAATATTTCAACTACGGCCGCTTTTGTCGTCTCGGCAGCGGGAATTACCGTGGCGAAACACGGAAATCGCGCTGTTTCCAGCGGATGCGGAAGCGCCGATGTTCTTGAAGCGCTCGGAGTGAATATCAGGGCAGAACCGGAAACAGTGGAGGAATCCCTGCAGGAGATCGGTATCGGTTTTCTTTTTGCGCAGTCTCTCCACGGAGCCATGAAGTACGCCGCAAAGCCCAGAAAAGAAGTGGGAGTCAGAACGATTTTCAATATGCTCGGACCGCTCGCCAATCCTGCGGGGGCAACATCGCAGCTGATCGGTGTGTATGATCCTGAACTCACAGAGACATTTACCGGTGTATTGAAGAAGCTCGGTACGAAGAGGGCCTTTGTGGTTCACGGCGCCGATGGGCTTGATGAGGCCACAGTAACCGGCCACACACGGATTTCGGAATTGCACGACGGGATAATGACTACCTGTAACCTGGATCCGTTGCGGTATTTTAAAACCCTGCATTCGCATGATCGGATACAAGGCGGCAATGCCGATGCGAATGCGAAAATTGCAATGGAAGTTCTTACGGGCACAAAAGGTGCGGCGAGGGACATCGTCCTTCTCAATTCAGGCCTGGCAATAATGGCCGGAGAGAAGGCCCGTACTCTCGAGGAAGGAATTTCCATTGCGGAACATTGCATTGATGAAGGGTTTGCGCTACAAAAGCTGAGGGCTCTTATCGAAATAACCAACCGCTGAGAATGGTATGATACTGGACCGGATCATCGCCGCCAAAAAAAAGGAACTCGAGCACAGGAAGATCTCGCTCCCCATCGGGTCGATTATGGAAGCTGTGAAAGAAGCCCCGAAGCCGCGCGACTTTATGGCGGCGCTTGAGAAAAAAAGTCCGGCGGTAATCGCGGAGATCAAGCGGAGTTCTCCATCGAAAGGGCGCATAGCGGAAGATTTTGACCCCCTGGCGATAGCCCGTAATTACGAAAGGGGAGGAGCTTCGGCTCTTTCCGTTCTTACGGAAGAGAAGTTTTTCGAGGGGTCGATCGAATATCTGGCCCGGATACGGCGGATAACCGGGCTTCCCCTGTTGAGAAAGGATTTCATAATCGACCCCTATCAGATCTATGAAACGAGAGTATTCGGAGGCGATGCACTCCTCTTGATCGCGAGAATCCTGGATGCCCATACGCTTGCCCGCTTTATTGCCCTTGCGGAATTGCTGCATATGGCGCCTCTGGTGGAAGTGCACACAATGAAGGAGCTCAAGAAGGCCCTTTTCGCGGGTGCGACGATCATCGGGATCAACAACCGCGATCTTGACACGTTTGTAACGGACATAACCGTAAGCGCCTCGCTTGCGCCGTTTATCCCTCCCTGGATATGCATTGTTTCGGAAAGCGGCATTTGGTCCCGAAACGAGATAGACGTTCTTTCAGAAAAGGGAATTCACGCGTTTCTCATAGGTGAATCGCTCATGAGAAGCAATGATGTCGTGGCGGCTCTGGAGGGATTGACGGGTAAGAAGAAATGACGGAAATCAAAATGTGCGGCATTACCAACCGTGCCGATGCACTGGCGGCCGCTGAAAGCGGCGCTCACGCAGTGGGCTTTATCTTTTATCAGGAAAGTCCCCGGTATGTACCGCCCGAAACCGTGAAAGAAATAGTGGGGATACTGCCGCCGGAAACAATATCAGTCGGAGTTTTTGTGAATTGCCGCGCAAAGCGAATTGAGGAGATCAAATCTTTCTGCCGGCTTGATATGATTCAGCTTCATGGCGACGAAACACCCGGATTCTGTTTGAACTTTCCTTCTTTCAGTGTGATAAAGGCGGGCTTTCCCCGGACACTTGAAGACGTGGAAGATCTTGTCCGCTATCCGGTCGGAGCCCTCCTGATAGACGGCCGTACGAAAAACCTGTATGGCGGCACGGGGACGAGGCCGGACTGGGAACTTGCGCGGATCGTCGGAACCAGGCGTCCACTTATTTTGGCCGGCGGTCTTGCCGTGAAGAATATCGCCGATGCCGTTTCGATCGTATCGCCATCGGCAGTCGACATCAACAGCGGTTGTGAAATCGCGCCGGGAATAAAGGACCACGCAACAATGAGGGAAATAATACTGATAATAAAAAATATGTGCAGGAATGATGGCAGGGCCGGACCGGTTTTCAGAAAGATGAGCAACTGCAAACGCACGATGCGGATACCTTCTGATGAACGTGTTGAACTACAAAGAAAAAAAGGAAATCAGCTATGACGGATTTTAAAGTTGCGGTAATCGGCGGGGGGAAGGGCATGGGGGCCTGGTGTGTAAAATTTCTGAGCGAGCAGGGCTGCACGGTGCATGCGGTTGAAAAAGGAGATGAAATCAAAAAAGCCGTATCCGGATGCCATGTCGTTGTGATCGCCGTTCCGATACATGTGACACGCGAGGTTATTGAACTGGCCGGCCCGCTCCTCGGACCGGATGACCTGCTGATGGATTTGACTTCTCTGAAAGAAGAACCGGTGAAGTGGATGTGCGAATCGACGAGAGCGGAAGTCATCGGATGCCATCCTCTTTTCGGCCCTTCCGTCGATACCGTAAAGGGGCTGAATGTAGTGCTGTGTCCTGTCCGGGCCCCGCATTGGATAGAATGGCTTCGGGAGCTTTTCGTGTGTGCCGGCGCGCATGTCATAGAAACAACGCCGCATCGCCACGACCGAATCATGTCCGTCATACAGGGGCTTAATCATCTGAATACGATGACAATGTATGCCGCCTTGCAGAAAACGGGTATTGCTCCTGATGAACTGAAGGACTTCACAACGCCGCTTTTCTTGTTGAAACAGTCGATTATAGACAAAACGGTAGGCGATCAGGCAAAACTCCATGCCGAGATCATACTTAAAAATCCTCACATGAGAGAAATGCTTGCTCTTTATGAAAAATCATTGAGTGAGATTAAAGATTTGATATCTCGCGGCGACGTGGAAAAGTTTGCCGAATATCTCGGAGAAGGGAATCAGAATGAATAAAAACAGGCGGATCCGGTGCGCGGGCATGATTGCTATCTGTTTGAAAATAAGTCACAAAACAGCAAGTTATTAATAATACTTTACAATTCAGGTTGCCTAATCAATGGGCAAAGTGTTAATTTTTCTTTACAACCCGAAAGTTTAGCCGCCTCTCCACAAGGCTATCAACAAGGTTATTCACAGGGCTGTGGATTTCTGTCAAAGTTCGCAAACGTTTTCCTGCGCTGGTGATGGCAAGATAATATCACTATCTGTCATTTTCCTTTTCTGGAAAACTTCAGCTTTTTGAGCAAGGAGCCGCCATTAGGAGGGAAAATACCCTCCCGGGCGAGCCTGACGTCTTCGACCGAGAAAAAAGCCTTTGGGTTGAATTGCTCCAGCAGGCAGATAATTTTTTTCAATTCCTTCCTGCCGACGATCGTAAAGATTAATTTTACCGCTCCTGTCGCTCCCCACGCATCGGCCACGGTTACGCCGTACCCCCGCGATCGAAGCTCAATGATAAGTGCCGATGCATCTTTCTGAGTAATGATTCTCAGAACGACCTTCCCCACGGCGAGGCGTTCTTCGATCAAAATCCCCACAAAGTTTCCCGAAGCAAAACCGATGGCATATGCCAGATAATATACAAGATTGGTAACATTCTGCATTATTTGGCCGATCGCGATAAGCCAGATGAGAATTTCAAAGAATCCGAACAGCGGCGCAAGAAGCTTCATGCCGCGGGAGATGTAGATAATGCGGATCGTCCCGAGAGATACGTCGATAATCCGGGCAAGGAAAATCAGAACGGGTACCGCGACCCACTTAAAAAAATCGGATTCGAAAATGGTTTGAAACTCCATTGAAAATTAGTGTAACCCTCCATATTATATAAATAATATTTAATCTTATGCTGCATAGTGTATGTAAAGTGCACCTACAGTGAATAGAATATTCTGTCAACATTTTTCTTCTCTCTCGCGTTAGAGCGGGCAAAATTATCATGACACTGAATCATAAAATAAATGAGCTCTCGCAGTATTTACTTAAAAGCTTCTTATGCCGGCCGAGCCGTGCACTATAGCGGGAAGTCATCGAAGCTTTCACATACGTATTCAAGGGTGCAAGTCTTGACAATTGAGACTGCACAGGCATGCGCCGCAGCAGGCTGTGATGTAATACCACATGCGGGCCCTTGACAGGCGGACAGATGCGATATAAAAAACGAACAATTACTTGTCGATATGATCTTTGAAAACCGATAAAGGCAAACTGCTCGAGAGGGCGGGACGCAAAGCTATGGGTCCCCTGCGGGGCGATCGCCAGGTTACCGAAGTTTTCATTCTTCCATTGCATGTTTTTTTGTTTGGAATTTCCAACCCTCGTTTTTCTAAAAACTCCATTTCCTCATCCCCTCCCGTCAGGGGTTCGCCTTTACGATGAAAGGAGGGGAAAATCCAGTATTTTCGGCTGGAAGAATGAATCTTGAAAGAAAGGAGGAGTGAATGGAAAAAATCTGTATTGCCAAATTACGAAAGAAACTCTGCCGCACCGTTGAAAACCGGACGGATCTGAATGGTAATGGTAACGGGGTGCGCCTGATGAACATCGCTTCTTTTGAAGAAAGGGTGCCGGCCGGGCGCGAGGAGGCGTTGAAAAGAGTGGCACTCCGTGAAGAAGGAGTATCGGAAGATTTCAATATTGCTCTTTCATTAACCAGGGAACAGACAGACGCATTTCAGTCAAACCGCCGCATACTGGAAATTTTGAATGCCGGAGAAACAATAGAGGGAAAAGGACCCGATGGAAAGCCTTTCATTTTGAAGCTCCAATTCGAGACATCCAGCCCCTTGAAAATGCTTAAAGCTGCGGAAGTGATCAAGATGCTCAATATCAGCAAAAGTTTTCTCGATTCACTTGTCAAAAAAGGCGAGCTGAAAAGTTTCAAGATAGGGCGTCTCAGACGTTTTATGTGTAGTGATATTTTGACATACATAGAAAAAAACCGCGATGTAGTTATAAAAACAGATTCAGGCCTAAAATCGAATTAGCCGGTGAAAGACGATACAATTGTCGATTGAAGAGGAGGTAATAACTATGTATTACGAATATTGGGGTCTCAAGAAACCGCCTTTTGATAATGTGCCCGATCCTTCCATGTATGTGGACTGTCACATTTCCATGGAGAATGCTATTGCGGAAACCTGCTATGCCATTGAAGAAGGAGATGAATGTATCGCCGTTATAATTGGAGATGTGGGACTTGGAAAGACACTTTCGCTTCGAATGATTATCGACTCGCTTGATCAAAATAAATATAAGATCGTACTCATTACGAATCCAAGCATTACCTTCACTCAGATTCTCCAGGAAATAATCGGGCAGCTTACAGACACACAATGTGACGAGAAACGGAAAGTAAATCTTCTCGAGATTTTCAATGGGCTTCTGTTTACAAATTTCACCAAAGGGAAGAAGGTGCTCATTTTTATAGATGAAGCAAACGCCATTGCACCTGCCAATCTTGAAAATCTCCGGCTTCTGACCAATATGCAGGGGGACCACAGGAATCTTTTTACAATTGTTCTCGCCGGGCAGCATGAATTTGCCAAAAGACTGGAACATCCGAAGAGGGCAAATCTTTTTCAGCGAGTGGGAACATACAGTAAAATAGATAAACTTGAATCAAGGGATGTCGTAAAAATGTATGTGGAAAGGCGCCTTGCCCTTGCAGGAGCAAGAAAAACGATATTTACGGCCGACGCCATTGATGAGCTCTGGGAATATTCCGATTTCGGCACTCCCCGGCTCATAAATAAAATTGCCAAACTGTGTCTGAAGACGGGTGAAACGAACGATTTCGATTTTATCTCGGGACAGATAGTGGAATTTATCGGAGGAAGGTTTCAGAAGATTACAGGACCTGTTGCCCAGAAACGAAAACCGAGGAGCAGACCTCATACCGGGCAGAGTGAGAAAAGCGCGGAAGAATTATTTTTTCATGAAGATGAAAAATCCTTGAACGAAACGGTCACGGATGTAAAGTGCGATATTGAGGATCCTGCTGATTCGGAAACGATCATGAAGAAAAAATCGTCGGTTCAGGAAATCAAGTTAGGAGATCATCTTATCAGTATCGATCTTCCGGAGCGTCTGGTTCGTGAGGCACTTGCTTCCACATATGAAAGCAGATCCAGGATTGCCGGGCTGCTGGCGGCGGAAACGATGAAAAAATACCCGAAGCTTGCGTCATCCTGCACGATCGATCCCGTTTCGGTATGGGGGGAGATCAGAGATGAAGTGTTAAAAAGGTTCGACAGCGAAATTCAACCGGTTTCCCTGTAGGAACAATATGGCCGGGCACTGCAGAAAAAGAACGTCTTCACGTTGCGCACACCGGAAAGACAGACCCGAAAATTCGTCAGCTTTACGTTTCGATGCCGGAAAGACCCGGGAAACCGCAGATGAATTAGTGAATCTCGGGTTTTCATACCTGGCCCGTGAACGCTGGCGCGAAGCGGAAAAGTGTTTCAGCACGGTAGTCGATTTCGAACCCCGGAATCCTGAAGCCCTTAATAATCTCGGGTATCTGTATGAAAAAATGGGCCGTCTTGCGAGTGCCAGGGCTCTTTATCATCAGGTCCTTACAGTTGATCCGGGCAATTCGGAGGCAATGATCAATATTGCCCATGTTCTGGAAATCGAAGGCGACTATTTCGGGGCAATCAGACAATACAAGAAGGCGGCGGCCCTTGATCCCGGGGGCCTGCACTGCCGATTCTGCCTTGCCGTTCTTTATGATCGCCATGACATGTATGATGAAGCGGAACAGGCATACCGGAGCGTCCTCAGGAGGGATCCCTCACATCGAAAGGCTCTCTTCAATTTGGGCAATCTTTTCATTGCCACGGGGAAGTATAGCGAAGCACACACTGTTCTTGAACATTTTATTGAGCTTGAACCGGATGACAGCGATGCGTGGAACAATATGGGTGCGGTGTATGAGGAAACCGGCGACATTGACAAGGCAATTGATGCCTGGAAGAAGAGCCTTGAATTAAATCCGTTTCACGAGGAGGCACATATAAACCTTGCCCGTACCCACTATTTGCATTGGAAGGCCGGCCGCCCGGAAATACTGAAAGAAACAATCCTGTCCCGTGTAGGCTTTGTTCTTTCGCTGCATCCTGACAGCAGCAAAGCGAAAAGACTGTGGAAAGAGCTTCAGGGCACATAGCAGCGCATCCTCGGCACATCTGATGTATCTCATCGGTGCGGTCAGCCCGTCAGCCCGGAAAAAGATCCCGGCCGCTCCTGATCCCCTGCCATGTTCCCCGGCGCTCCAGCTCGCGGTCGATTGCATTTAAGACATTCATTTTATTTTTACCCCATTCCGGAGCGAGGTAGATGTCTCGATATCCGTCAGCCGTAAGGCGCTGGATAACCATGTGAGAGGGGAGAATTTCAAGAATATCGGCGACAGTGGCAACATACTCCTCTTTTTGTATCATGGTGATCTTTCCCGCCTCATACTGCTCGCCGAGAACAGTTCCCCTGAGTGCAAGAAGCAGATGGATCTTGATGCCGTCAACAGGGAGCCCCGCGATTACACGGGCTGTCGTGAGCATATCGTCCCGGTTTTCCCCCGGAAGCCCCAGAATAATATGGACGCAGATATTGATCCGTCTGTGTGCAGTCCGTGCCACGGCATCCAGAAACGTTTCGGCCTTGTGCCCCCTGTTGATTAACGCCAATGTCCTATCGTGAATTGACTGAAGGCCGTATTCCAGCCACACCTGATTCTTCTTCGCATACTCTTCGAAAAGATCGAGGATGGCATCTTCGACGCAATCGGGACGGGTACCGACAGCCAAACCGACAATATCCTCCTGCGCGAGCGCCTCATCATAGAGAGACTTGAGATGTTCATAAGGCCCGTATGTATTCGAGGCTGTCTGAAAATAGGCGATGAACTTTTTCGCGTCTCTCAGGCGGCTGTACAGCGCTTTTCCGGCTTCGATCTGTCTGGATACCGCCGGCAGAGGTCCCGACCGCCTCAATTTCGAATACCTGCCGTCACAGTAACTACATCCGCCGGTTGCGAGGGTTCCGTCCCGGTTGGGACAGGTAAATCCGGCATCGATCTGTATTTTATATACCTTGCATCCGAAGGTGTTAATAAAATAACTCTTCAGATCATAATATCGTTTCGCAGTATTCCAGAATTCGGGTTTCATGGCAGTCAGATGCATTGGTTCTTATCCAGCGTGCAGGGCATGCAATCCTGCTGTTCAATCTGAATCGTTGCGTGCTCGATTCCAAAACGATCATGCAGCTGCCGCTGGAGGACGGGCAGAAAATCAGCAGCCATGTCTTTTTCAATGACGATAAGATGTACCGACATGGCGACTTCGGTCGTACTCATGGCCCACACATGCAGATCGTGTATCTGGCACACCGGATCAAGACCGGTCAAATAACTTCTTATACCCGATATGTCAATACTTTTCGGAACCGAATCAATGGCAAGATTCATTGAATCTTTCAGCAGAGACCAGGTACCTGCGAGAATTACCGCGGCGATGAAAAGACTGACCAGAGGATCGATAAGAAGCCAGCCAGTGAACATGATAATGATGCCCGATACGACAACGCCGAATGAAACTCCGGCATCGGCAGCCATGTGAAGAAAGGCGCCTTTAATATTGAGATCTTCTTTCTGTCCCGAAGCAAAAAGCAGGGCCGTCAAAGTATTGATGACGACACCGATTGCAGCAACCACAATGACAGTAAGGGCGTGTACCTCCTGCGGAGCGGCCAGCCGGCCGATGGACTCCCATGCGATGCCGCCAAGCGCCAAAAGAAGCAATATCGCATTGGCAATAGGTGCCATTATAGTCAGTTTCCTGAACCCGTATGTCCTTTGTTCGGTTGCTGATTTCGATGCCAGTACGCCGGCGCCCCACGCAAGCAGCAGACTGAGCACGTCGCTCAGATTATGACCGGCGTCCGCAACCAGTGCCATCGAATCAGCCGCTATACCGTATGCCGCCTCGATGACGACGAAAATGACATTGAGCACAATACCGATCCCGAAGGCGCGGTTGTAATTTCGGCGCTGATGAGTATGGTGGTTCGAAATCTCCATAATTTTCTTCTTGTCTTTTAGTATTTGATAATATTAAACTACATGGCTTAATTTAATTCAAGTCGCAAGAGGCCGCAGAATATTCGATGACCAGTTTGAAAGAGTATGACGTGATAGTGGTGGGTGCAGGGCACGCAGGATGTGAAGCCGCTTTGGCCGCTTCCCGCATGGGCTGCAGCACTCTTCTTTTTAATATCAATCTCGATTCAATAGCCCTGATGTCCTGCAATCCGGCTATCGGCGGTCTGGGAAAAGGGCAGCTCGTAAAGGAAGTCGACGCACTGGGCGGCGAGATGGCCAGAATTGCCGACAAAACGGCATGTCATTTCCGCCTCCTCAACCGGTCGAAAGGGCCGGCGGTCCAGTCGTCCCGGTGTCAATGCGATAAACAGCTCTACCGTCTCGCAATGAAAACCGTAATCGAAAGACAGGAAAATCTTTTCTTGCGTCAGGGGCTTGTAGACGAACTGGTGGTTGAAGGACGCAGGGTTACGGGAGTCCTTGACAGCACCGGCTTCTTTTTCCCTGGAAAAACAGTGATCATCACAGCCGGCACTTTTTTAAACGGACTTATTCATATCGGCAGATCTCTCCAGCCGGCAGGCCGGGCGGGAGAGATAGCGTCCATACATCTCGCGGAAAATTTAAAAAAGCTGGGCTTTGAAACAGGACGCATGAAAACAGGCACGCCCCCCCGGCTCAAGGCGTCATCCATCGATTTTTCAGTTCTGGAACGCCAGGACAGTGATCCCGACCCGCGCCCCTTCTCCTTTGCCACGGAGCGCCTGCGGAAAGAGCGGCTGCCTTCGTATTTCAGTGCCACATCCGCGGAAACGCACCGCATAATAAGGGATAACATACAATATTCCCCTCTTTATTCAGGGGCGATTCAAGGGGTCAGTGCCCGGTACTGCCCGTCTCTGGAAGACAAGGTGATGCGTTTTGCCGATAAAATATCACATCCCGTAGTACTTGAGTTCGAGGGACTCGAAACTGAAGAGATGTATGCAAAAGGATTGGGTAACAGTCTGCCTCTTGAACTCCAGGAGCAGCTCGTACAATCGGTACCCGGACTGGAAGAGGCCGAAATTATGCGCAGCGCCTATGCGATCGAATACGACTTTGTGCAGCCGACTCAACTTACCGGGACGCTGGAAACAAAAATGATCGGAGGACTTTATCTCGCCGGTCAGACGAACGGGACCTCCGGGTACGAAGAGGCCGCCGCCCAGGGGCTTTGGGCGGGCATCAACGCGGCCTTGGCAGTGCAGAGGCGAAAGCCGTTTATTCTTGACCGTTCCGAGGCATACATGGGCGTCATGATAGATGACCTGATTACCAGGGGCGTTGACGAACCCTACCGGATGTTCACATCCCGTGCCGAATACCGGTTGATTCTCAGGGAGGACAACGCCACCATCAGACTTTTAAAAAGGGGATATGAGCTCGGCCTCATATCGAAGGATGTCGCCCGCGAACTCGAAGAGAAAATGCGCATGATTCAGGAGGGGATACAGGGGCTTTCAGCGAAAAAGATATATCCTGTTGCTGAAACAAACAGTATTCTCGAAAGCCTGAATACTCCTCCGATTAAAAATGCCACTTCCCTTTATCAGCTTTTGAAACGCAGTGAATTAACATATCGCGATCTTGACGCGCTGGGCGGGTGGAACGGTATCGAAGATACGGAGGTGAAGAGGCAGATCGAGATTGAGGCAAAGTATGAAGGCTACATCAAACGGCAAAAAGAGGAGGCGCAGAAGTTTAAAAATCTTGAAAAAAGACTCATTCCTTCCGGAATGAATTACAATAATATCCCGGGGCTATCAAACGAACTGATCAAGAAACTGACTCTGATCAAACCGATATCCATCGGTCAGGCGCAGAGGATTCCGGGAATGACCCAGGCCGGCCTCAATGCTGTGCTTATTTTTGCAAAAAAATTTGAACAGGAATCGGAAACAGAATCATGACAGATTACCCGCCATGGCGGTAACGGGCGGAGCTGATGTGCATTTTTTGAGGAGGAACACACGGTGACAGCAGGAAAAGTGCCGCAGAAGGTACAGAATCTTATTGACAAGGGGGTTGCAATCGCTGCTCCCTTAAGCATGGAAATCGGGGACGAAGTCGATATTGAGAGGATTTCCGGAGACGGGGTCATTTTCTACAGCGGTACCAGAATATTCGGCAAGAAGACCTTGATATCACCGGGAGCAAAATTCGGAAAGGAATCTCCCGTTACAATCGAAAACTGCCGGATAGGATCCGGTGTTGAATTGAAGGGGGGGTATTTTAAAGAATCGGTGTTGCTCGATGGAGCAAATCTGGGATCGGGCGCCCAGGTCCGCGAAGGCTGCCTTCTGGAAGAAGAATCCGGAGGCGGCCATACGGTGGGTCTGAAGCAAACGATTCTTTTCCCCTTTGTCACGATGGGAAGCCTGATAAATTTCTGCGACTGCCTGATGGCCGGGGGCACAAGCAGGAAGGATCACAGTGAAGTGGGAAGTTCTTACATCCACTTCAACTACACTCCTAATCAGGATAAGGCCACGGCATCTCTTATCGGTGATGTTCCCAATGGCGTGATGCTGAGGGAGCGACCGATATTTCTGGGAGGGCAGGGGGGTATAGTAGGTCCAGCCCGCATAGGATACGGCACAGTCGTGGCAGCGGGGGTTGTTCTGCGGGACGATCTGCCTGAAGGCGGGATGATCATCGCGGGAGGCGGTGAGGCACACAGGGAAAAGCCGTTTCATTTCGGCTTTTACGCTGATGTTGAACGTAGAATAAACCACAATATTAACTATATAGGCAATCTTATGGCCTTGAAAGAGTGGTACAGGGAAATCAGGAGGCCCTTCTTCGAAAGTACTCTCTTCGGGCGCGCGCTGTATCAAGGAGCCATTGAAACACTCGATTCCGCTCTTAAAGAGAGGATAAAGCGTTTTGGGGAGCTTGCCGGAAAGATGCCCCTTTCGATAGAAATTGCGCAAAAGATTCTTCCCGGACGCAAGGGCGGCAGCCTGGTCAGGCGCAAAAAAGAGTTTCAGGAAGCCTGGCCGCGGCTCAAGGAGCATTTCGAAACCTTCCCGGCCGATACGGCGGCTCCGGAGCGCCTCGGGGTATTTATGACGGCGCTTCAGGAAAAAAGGAAAGACAGGTATATAGAGACTATAAAAGCGCTGGATGGCAAGGAAGCGGCTGAAGGAGCCGGCTGGCTGCAGGCTGTCATTTCGGAAAACATGAAAGCGGCGCGTGTACTGCTAAAGGGGTAGTGCCGGGATAAATGACAAAACTTCGGCCGGATAGAGGATAGAGGATTCATTTTTCAATGTACGAAATAACGATAAAAAAAACGTTTTCGGCGGCTCATACTCTGGTGATCGGAGGAGAGAGAGAGGAGCTTCACGGGCATAATTTTGATGTCGAAATAACGGTTTCTTCGGCAACACTTGATTCGGACTCAGTTGTAATGGATTTCAGGCACCTCAAGAGGAAAGCCGATGAAGTGCTGGCGTGTCTGGATCATACGTATCTCAATGACATTGATTATTTCAAATCGGTGCCACCGACTTCCGAGCAGATCGCCCGGTTTATTTTTGAAAGGATAAAAAAAGGCCTTCCCGGAGAAAATATCGTCGTGTCCCGGGTCAGTGTCTGGGAGTCGAAAAATGCGTGGGCCACGTACAGGGAGGACGACTGTGGTTGATGTACAGAACCAGGAGGACGTGAGGAATATCAATATTCAAAAAGTCGGCGTCAAAGGGATCAAGTATCCCATAATCGTGCTGGATAAGAAGAAGGGGACGCAGCATGTAAATGCCGAAGTCAACATGTATGTCAACCTGCCTCATCGTTTCAAGGGGACTCACATGAGCCGCTTTGTGGAAATCCTTAATAAATACAGGGGAGAAATAAATATAAGGACATTTCGAAGCATTCTGTCGACGATCAGGGATAAATTGAATGCCGAATCGGCCCACATGGAGATCGAATTTCCCTATTTTATCGAAAAAAAAGCCCCCGTATCCCGGTCGAGGAGCCTGATGGAATACTGGTGCACATTCATCGGTAAAAATGATAAAGATTCGAGTGATTTTCTTGTGGGGGTCTCGGTGCCCGTCACTACCGTATGCCCCTGTTCGAAGGAGATCAGCGCTCTCGGCGCCCATAATCAGAGAAGCATCGTGAAAGTGCAAGTACGATTCAAAAAGTTTTTCTGGATAGAAGACCTGATCGCACTGATTGAAAATTCCGCCAGCAGCGAGGTGTTTTCACTTCTCAAACGCTCCGATGAAAAACATGTCACCGAAAGAGCGTTCGAAAATCCGATGTTTGTGGAAGACGTGGTTCGAAGTGTGGCCGTAAAATTAAATGAAGATCAGAATTTTACCTGGTACAGCATCGAAGCGGAAAATCTTGAAAGTATCCACAATCACAGCGCCTATGCCTACGTAGCGAAAGAATGATTCGGAAATTCCGGCTTCTGATGCCTTACTGCTCCCCGCTGAGGCAGGTGCAAGGTACTGAAAAGAGATATTCAGAAGACGATATCCGTTATCTTTTCCATGATGAGATCCGCACCTGCGTCACGAAGAAGGTCCTCTGTCGAAAACCCGGACAGAACGCCGATTGTATATGCGCCGACAGCTCGCCCGGCATTGATATCCATAGGATGATCACCTGCCATAACCGTCCTTTCCCCTGAACCTATCTTCAGCCGCTCAAGGGCCGTGGCAAGATGTCCCGGATGAGGTTTCACCCGTACGGTAAATTCGCGCGTAATTACTGCGTCGCACCTGGATTCAATATCCGGGCATATGCAGTTCACCGCATCGAAACAGTTTCTGGTTACAATTGACGTTTTGATATTCCGGTTTTTCAGAACCCGGAACATTTCCTCGACCCCTGCAAAAAGGCATCCCTTTCGGGCGCCCTCCATTTCGATTTCTTTTATCAGAGCGAGCCCTTGTGTTCGAAAAGAATCGGAATCGGCCGCTCTCTTTTGCTTCAGCTCTTCCGAGGCCGCTTCAATCATTTCGAGGGCGTAGAGGTTTTTAAAAGCCCCCGTATCGAGACCATATCCGCTCAGCAGGGAAAGGAGCCCGGACTTCATCGCTCCAAAATCCACGTTCAGATGCGCAAGCGTTCCGTCAAAATCGAAGAGAATCGCCGTAACCGAGCCAAAATCGCCCGGAGGTTCCATGGTTCTTAATGATTGTTTTTGATTTGAAAATATGTCCATCTGTGCCTTTTAACAAATAACATCTTCGCTCTTACGGCAATTCGACTGCCCGTACAGGCGGGAATTCCGGATACGTTACACGTTCGTCACCTGTTTAAGGTAACGCTCGATCCGGTCCAGCCCCTCGGCAATATTTTCAATAGAATTCGCATAGGAAAAACGGATATATCCTTCACAATTCGGCCCGAAATCGATTCCTGGCGTGACGCCGACGTGTGCCTTTTGCAGGATGTCAAAAGCGGTTGCATATGAATCATTCGAAAAGGATTTGATATTCGCGAGCACATAGAAGGCGCCTGTGGGTGCGACCGCAATGCCGAGCCCAATTGTATCGAGCCTCTTTATGATATATTTTCTCCTCTCATCAAAAATGCCCCTCATTCGCTCCACATCGGCGCCGGCCTCGCGCAAAGCGGCAATACCTCCCCATTGGACAAAAGAATTGGCGCATATGAAAAGATTCTGCTGAATCTTCTGGATAGGGCGCACATATTTTTTAGGAGCGATAAGATACCCGAGCCGCCAGCCTGTCATTGCATACGCTTTGGAAAAACCGTTCAGAACGAAAGCGTTATCCGTATATTCCAAAATGGAATGTTCTTCATCTTCATAGACCAGGCCATGGTAAATTTCATCTGAAATAACGGTAACTCCCAGTGCCGCAATCTCTTTCATGCGTTCCGGGCTGAGAAGATTGCCCGTCGGATTCGAAGGTGAATTAATCATAATTCCTTTGGTTTTCGGTGAAAGCTTTTTTTTAATAGCCTCGGGACGGTACTGAAACCCGTCCTCCTCAAGCACATTCACCGGTACGGGAACTCCCTCGAAAAAAGAAATAAAATTAGGATAGCAGGCATAATGCGGATCGGAAATTATAATTTCATCGCCCCGTTCCAGCATAGCTGCGAACATGAGCAGCATGGCGGGCGATGTCCCGGATGTAATAATAACCCGGTCAGGCGTGCAATTAACCTTATAGCGGCCGGCATAATGTTCACAGATAGCCTCCCGCAATTCAAGCAGCCCCAGACTGTGGGTATAGTGAGTCATGCCGTCTTTCATGGCGCGCATACAAGCCTCGCGTATGCAATCCGGCGTGTCGAAATCGGGTTCACCTCTCAAGATGAATTACATGCTCACCCGCCCTCTCCATTTCCTGCGCTTTTTCAAGCACATCCATTACAATAAACGGCGGAATCTCAGATGCTCGCTTCGTAACCATGGCCGAATCCTTTTCATTACATCGATGCAATTTATTCTTGAAATACCCGGTCTTCCCGCACTTGTCAAGCACCCTTAATTGGGGACGGGTTCACATTTCCCTTGGAAATGTGAACCCGTCCCCAATTAACGTCCCCAATTAACGTCCCCAATGGAGTTGCCCCCAT
>Ga0172382_10001133_pt1 | contig 48400 bp, 54 predicted proteins | sample Leawel138RmetaG_FD_122245 | JGI IMG/M metagenome (GOLD analysis project Ga0172382, IMG submission 122245) | Leachate microbial communities from a municipal landfill in Southern Ontario, Canada - Leachate well 138R metaG | ecosystem: Engineered > Solid waste > Landfill > Unclassified | place... | reverse complement strand
CGCCGCTGCTTGTCTGTTCTCTGTCTGTCCATCGCCCGGACCTCCCGCCCTGTTGATCATGACGAGTAGTCTCGCTCGTGAAACAAGGCCAGGGAATGACGCCTCTGGCTGACCGGTTACGGTTCGCCAGCATTTCCTGAGCGATGCCGCGCTCCGTGCGCAAGGCACGCACCGCCGCGCCGAAGGCTTGCGCCAGTTCGGCATCGTAGGTGGTAGCGCCAAGGGGGCGGCCGCGCTGTATGGATCGCTTCTGCATAGACAGAAGGTTCGTTTGGCGGCACAATTAAAACCACGTTATCTTTAACTCATTTATCTAAGCTTCACCTTTTTCTTGTGTAATGACAGAAATCCGTAAGGGCGGATTCCCTTAAAAGCGGAGAATCACAATCGTGCTTTTTAGGGTTTACGCACAAGCGGCATTACGATTGCACGCTTCTACGGATTCGAGACAAACCGCTTACGGGTCTTCGCACAAAAGCACAGAGACAGATCAGCGGCTTTACGCTTTGGCAGAGCAAATGTGAACCATCCACTCATCACCGACGAAGAACGCGCGCAACTGATCGCTCATGAGCAGGCTCGCGCCGCAGGTCAGTGCATCGATCCGCTGCCCGTTGTGCGGATCTTCACGCCGGACGCCCATGCAACCTGGCTGCTGGCCAGCCTTGACCCGATGGATGGCGATACGGCCTATGGCCTCATCGACCTGGGAATAGGCATGCCGGAGCTGGGCACCGTGCAGCTTTCCGCCTTGGCCGCCATCGTCGGCCCACGCAAGCAAGCCGTGATGCGCGACTGCTATTTCCAAGCGGTGCGCCCGCTATCTGAATATGTGCACCTGGCAAAAGAAAACGGTTCAATCACGGATTGAAGCTGGTGGCTGCGATCAACACGCGCAGCTCATCCAGTTGGGGCGCATTGAGACTTTTTCCATCATATTCAAGACCGGTACGGTCTGAATCAGGAGTCTTGCAGGAAAGCGCAGCGGCTCAGACTTAAATAGTCATGATCTTTTGCGCGCCATGCGCCAGGGTGATGAGTGCTGCACGCTGATTGTTTAGCGGCGTGGCCGACACATTCAGATCAACAGCGCAAGGGTTAAGACGCAATCGGACTTGATGGTTTTAGTTTCATTTTATGCGATTAGTTATTAAATCTTAACGTATTGCAACTGCGCTGTGGTTGTTTTTTATGACGTCGCCCTCCGCTGAGTCAAAAAGGGGGTTGCGTCATGACCAATTCGCTCGCCATTAATCATTGGCATCCGACAGCGGCATATCTTTACACCCTGCCTCTGGACGGCCCGGCGCTGGCCTGGGAGTACCTGCGCAGAAACCCCGATTACCGGCGTGACTGGCTGCGCCGCCATCGTCATCCGGATGCGGCGCATCGCTGGGGCTTGCGCCTGCTGGAGAATCCCGCGCGGGATGCCCGCGATGCTCACCCGGCTTGGCTTTCCGATTACGGCACTGCGGTGCAGCTCCACCCGGATGCCGACCCGCCACCGGAGGCGGCTGCCTTTGCGTTCTGGCGTATTCCTGGCCGCAAATACCTGATTCATGATGGCAAGCGCCTGGTGCTTGTGGCGCAATGGCCGGGCTGCTGCATGCGGCTTGTACTCGCTCCAGACTTGGGAGACGGCATGGCCTTTCTGTATGCCGTGCGGGCAAGCGCCACGCCCAGCGCACGCTATCGCGTGTTCGCGGCCACGTTGGACGCATTGGCCGCTGCCACGAACACCATGCCAGTGGCGACAACCCGCTCCCGGCCTACGCCGACGGCACTGCTGGAACTGCATACCTTGCAGGCGCTTGACGCCACCCTGGCGGGCGCGTCCTTGCGCGAGGTGGCCCAAGGGCTGTTCGGCGTGGATGCCGTCGCGGCCGACTGGCACGCCGACAGCGCCTTGCGCGCCCGCGTGCGGCGGCTGGTGCGTCGCGGCGATGCGCTGATGCGTGGCGGCTATCGCCGACTGGCGCAGCTTCCAGCGCCACCGCTCGATGAGGGGGACGTTTTGCATCCCCTGCAAAACGTCCCTGAGCAAGCGCCTCCTCTTTGTTGAGACTGTCTGCATCCGGCCGCGCTGCGTGGCCGGGCGTTCTCAACCGACGGAGATTCACCCCATGCGACCCACACCTTTACGGCCTGCCGCTGTTCCCGTCCCTGCGCCCGCGCAGCCCCAACGTTACCTCACCAATGACGAGGCTGCTGACTACCTGCGGCTGTCGCCACGCACGCTGGAGAAGCAGCGCGTGATCGGCGGCGGACCGAAGTTTCGCAAGTTTGGCCGCCGCGTCATGTACGCCGTGGCCGACCTCGATGCCTGGGCCGATGCGCGCAGCTATGAGGCCACGTCCGACCCGGAATATGCCGAGCGTCACGCCGGCGACTACCGTGATGGCCGCTGATCGCTGCCTCGCCGGTGGCCATCGCCATGTCCCGCCCCTCGCCGCCCTTGCGGCAGCGACCCGTGCCTCAGCGCGAACAACTGGAACTGTTTCGCGCACTGCCGGGCGAAGACATGGCGCCGCGCGACGCCCAGGACTTGATGGCTTATCCCTTCTTCTCGCTGGCGAAGTCGCGGCGCATCGCGCCCATCGACTTTCGCAGCGGCCACATCACCATTCGCGTGGAGGGCACCGCCGAACATGGCATTGCCACCATCTGGGATGCCGACATCCTGATCTGGGCCGCCAGCCAGATCGTGCAAGCCCGCGATGCGGGTCTTCGCAGCTCACGGCTGATGCAGGTGCGGCCCTACGAGATCCTGCGCTTTATCGGGCGCGGAACCGGCGCGCGCGACTACCAGCGCCTGAAAGCGGCGCTGGATCGTCTGCAATCGACCACGGTAGCCACATCCATTCGCGAAACCACGGGACGGCGGCTGCACCGTTTTTCCTGGATAAACGAATGGAAGGAATTGGCCGATGCCAGCGGCAAGCCGCTGGGTATCGAACTGATCCTGCCGGACTGGTTCTATGCCGGGGTGATGGATGCCGCCCTGGTGCTGACCATCGACCCGGTGTACTTCCGGCTGACGGGCGGTATCGAACGCTGGCTATACCGCCTGGTACGCAAGCACGCCGGCAGACAGGAGTACGGCTGGCAGTTCGACTTTCGACATCTGTATCGCAAGTCGGGCAGTGTGGCGCGCTACTACGACTTCGCTGCCGACTTGCGTGCCCTGGTGGCGCGCCAATCGTTGCCGGGCTACCAGTTGGGCATCGAGTACGTATCCGGGATTTCCTCGCCGCTGCTGACGTTTCGGCCCGTGCCGTCCACGGCACGGGGATAAGTCTGTGGGTAAGCTGTGAATATCCTGTGGATAGTGTCGTGCTATCGGGCAACAGAACACTCGTGCTATCAGGCAACACATCCTCGTGCTATCAGGCAACAAAAACGGCCGCAACCCCGTGCCATTGCTGGGTTTGCGCGCCTCTTAACTTATCTAACTTAACTACTCTAACTTTTAATAGAGCAGCGCCATATCCATGGTCAACATCCCAAAGCCAAAAATCAGGACGGTTTGAACCGCAAAATCACCCGATAAACCAAGTCCGTGCTGCAAGGCAAAGACAGCCTGGTTTTCCAGATGGGAGGGCAGCGCCATGATCGTTGCCTTGCTCAACCAGAAAGGCGGCGTGGGCAAGACCACGCTTGCCACCCACATCGCGGGCGAACTCGCGCTGCGCGGTCAGCACATCATCCTGCTGGATGCCGACCCGCAGGGTTCCTCACTGGACTGGACACAGCGCCGAAGCCAGCAAGGGTTGCCAAGGCTGTTCAGCGCGGTGGGCTTAGCCCGCGAAACGCTGCATCAGGAAGCGCCAGAACTCGCGAGGCGGGCCGATTACGTTGTCATTGATGGCCCGCCTCGAATCGCCGCCTTGGCGCGCTCCGCGCTACTGGCGGCCGATTACGTGCTGATTCCCGTGCAGCCCAGCCCCTACGATCTGTGGGCCAGCGCCGAGATGGTGGCGCTGATTCGCGAAGCGCAGGTGTTCCGGCCTGCTTTGCAAGCGGCGTTTGTCATCAATCGACGGGTCAGTACCACCGTCATCGGACGCGAAGCGCGCCAGGCGCTGGCCGATCAGCCGCTGCCGGCGCTGCGCGCCGAGGTTCGACAACGGATCGTCTTTGCCGACAGCGTGGCCGCCGGGCGGCTGGCACGCGAAACGGCGCCGGACAGTGCGGCGGCGCGTGAGATCACCGCGCTGGTCGATGAACTGTTGGAGTGGCCGACATGAACACGAGACCCGCACGGCCCAAGCGCATCGGCATCGGCGCACGTCCGCCCGCAAATCCACACGCCGAAGCGTGGATTCGCCAGGGTGAGGCTGGCGCACTGAACAAGGGCGACCGCTACACCGCTCGCCTGACGCTGGACATTACCCCGGCCCTGCGGGCGCGCATCAAGGTGTCGGCCTTCACGCAAGGCCTGACCGTGGCCGACCTGCTGCGCGGTCTGCTGGAGCGCGAGTTTCCAGAACCTCGCCAAGAGGACACGCCATGAATAGCTTTGTTTCGCCTGCGGCTGGTGCGGCCACGGTGGCATCACTGCCGCCCTGCGCCGCGCTTGCTCTTCACGCCAACCGTGCACCGCTGACGCGGGTGGCGCTGGCCACAATCGAGCCGCATTTCAATCTTTACCTGCGTTTTGGTAAACCGGCACACACGCTGCGGCTGGACCGCTGGCGGCGCTGGGCAGTGTTTCTGCCGGGTGCGGTGCTGTGCCGCATCCGCTGGCAGGCCAACGATTACGGCATGGTGCGCTGGCAGCTCATGGTGATGCAGGCTTGCACACCGCTGGACGCGGCACAGCGCATCCCCGGCGTGCAGCCTGGCGCACGCCTGCTGTTGCACGTTGAAGGCCATCATCCAGTCCGTTCGGTGTTGGAACGCATTGACGCCATCGAGGCGCAGGGGATTGCCCCCGCCGCCGCCTCGCCCGCGTACTGGCGCACGCTCGCCAATCGGCTGGCGGCGCGCCAACCGCTGCCTGACTACACTGCCGAGCGGCACGCCGCCTGGCTGGCCGGAAGGATGCTGCCATGACCAAGATTTTTACTGCTGGCCCTGTGCTGCAACCGTGCTCCCGTCGGCGCGCTCGCATCGTAATGGCGGGCTTCGCCGCCGTTGGCCTTGCTGCGTTGGCCTGGGCGGCGTTCGTGCAGCCACTACCGCGCTTGATCTACAACCCGTCCGACAGCGTGGCAGTCGGCTGGTATCGCGTCAAGCCGTTCCCACATCCGTCCGGTTCGCTGCCCCATCGGCTACAAGTGGGCGACATCATCCTGGTCCGGCTTCCTGCCGGTGCGGCGGCGCTGGCCGCGCAGCGCGGCTATCTGCCGGCCCACATTCCGCTACTCAAACGTGTGGGCGCAGTCGCGCCGCAACACGTCTGCATCGTCGACGGTCAGGTGCGTATCGACGGCGTGCCGGTGGGCGCCGCACTGCCTGCCGATCGGCTGGGTCGTCCGTTGCCATCCTGGCCGCAGTGCCGGCCATTGATGGCGGGCGAACTGTTCTTGTTGAGCGCCACGAATCCGGCCTCGTTCGACAGCCGCTACTTTGGCCCGGTCGGCGCAACCGCCGTGATCGGCATTGCGCATCGGCTCTGGCAGGAGGTAGAGCCATGATGGCTACCAATTCACTGCACACCAATGTGCATTTCATCGTGCTATCAGGCGTGTCGTCCTTGGGGCTGCCGTTGTGTCGCCGTATCTGCCGTGCTGATGCCAATCCTGTGTATTGCACACTGTATGCCGCGCAACCTCCGGCGCAGCCGTCCCACGTGCAGGTGTTTTGCCTCGAACGCGCCTGGCCTGCGGCCCCCAGCGCGTCCATCGGCGTGTTCGCCGGTGTGCTGGCTGCCCGCAGCGCAGCGCCACCGGGCCGCCGAAGCCGGGAGCGACAGCGACAGGCAAAGGCGGAAGGCAAGACAAAAGGAGTCGGCACCCAGCCGCCCGTAAAGCCAGTCTGCACATGGGGGTGGCGCGGCACGACGCGGCTTGGTCGCCGTGCCGTTGGGCGCGCGAAACCCGCGCCAACACAGACGCATCGGCGTGCCGGGTACGCCCGGATGCGCCGCAGTTTTCCGAAGGAGCAGCCATGACTAACGGCCAGGATGATGACTTTCGCATGCGTCCCAGCGCCCCGAAGAACCGGGGCCGGGGCTTTGTGTCCCAGGTGCTCAAGCAGGTCGGCAAGGCGGGTGGCAAATCGGCGGCGCGGCGGCCGGCGCTGACCGGCGGCCAGGGCAATCGTCCCGGCCAGCGTCCCGGCTCGCGCCTGGGGCGCGGCCATACGGCGGCGCGTTTTGCGGGCGCGACGCTCACGCCGTTTTCGCGGCGCGTGACCATCAAGACCTTGCTGGTCAACCAGCGCCAGGCCAGCCCCCAATCTCTGGCCCGGCACCTGCGCTACATCGAGCGTGACGGGGCCGGGCGTGATGGCGCGCCGGGCCGGGCCTACGGGCCGGAAGGTGACGCGGCCGACCTGGATGCCTTCAAGGCGCGCTGCGCCGATGACCGGCACCATTTTCGTTTCATCGTCTCGCCCGAGGACGGGGCGGAGCTGGACGATCTGCGCACCTATACCCGCCATCTCATGGGCCGCATGGAGGCTGACCTGGGCACGCGGTTGGACTGGGCGGCCGTCAATCACTGGAACACCGACAACCCGCACACGCACATCGTCGTGCGCGGGCGCGACGACACGGGCAAAGACCTCATCATCGCGGGCGACTACATCGCCGATGGTTTGCGACATCGCGCCGCCGAACTGGCGACCGAATGGCTGGGGCCGCGCACCGAGCTGGACATCCAACGGACCTTGCAGCGTGAGGTGGAGCAGGATCGCTGGACGAGCCTGGACCGTACCCTGCAACGAGCAACCGGCAACGAGGGCCGGGTGCAGAGCGAACGCTTTGATGCGCGCCAGCGCCTGCTGCTGATCGGCCGTTTGCAGCACTTGCAGCGCATGGGCCTGGTCGATGAAATGCAGCCGGGCACCTGGGCCGTCCATGCCGATGCGGAGAAGACATTACGCGCCCTGGGCGAACGGGGCGACATCATCCGCACCCTGCAGCGCGTCATGCGCGGACAGTCGCGAGAACTTGCGGTGTTCGCGCCGGGTGAAGGTGTCAACGGTAGCGCACGCGCCATCGTCGGGCGCGTGGCCGAGAAGGGCCTGGCCGACGAACTGCGCGATCGGGGCTATCTGGTCATCGACGGAGTGGACGGCAAGGCTCACTACGTCGCGCTCAATGCCCGGGACGATCTGACGGCCTATCCCACAGGAGCGGTGGTGGAAGTCAAAGGTTCCGCCGACATTCGTGCCGCCGACCGCAACATTGCCGCACTGGCAAGCGATGGCTTGTATCGCACCGATCATCATTTGGCGATTGAACAGGGCCGGGCTAAGCCGGGGCGTGACCCCCGGGAGGTCGTCGCCTCACATGTCCGACGCCTGGAGGCCCTGCGCCGCGCCGGCATCGTGGAACGGGTGGCCGAGGGGCTCTGGAAGGTGCCGGGCGATCTGCCCGAACAGGGCCGCCAGTATGATGCGCAGCGCCTGGACGGTGTGGCGGTGACGCTGCAATCGCACCTGCCCATCGAGCGTCAGGCGCGTGCAGTGGGCGCGACCTGGCTGGATCGGCAGTTGATCGGCGGTGGCGAGGGCCTGGGCGATGGGGGCTTTGGGGGTGAGGTGCGGCAAGCCTTGCGCCAGCGCGCCGACTTTCTGGTGGATGAGGGGCTAGCTGAGCGGCGTGGCCAGCGTATCGTCCTGGCGCGCAACCTGCTGGCGACGCTGCGCAATCGGGAACTCACGCAGGCCGCCCGGGACATTGCATTAGATACCGGCCTGGTGCATCGTCCCGTGGCGGACGGCGCGCGCGTGGCCGGCGTCTACCGGCGCTCGATCATGCTGGCCAGCGGGCGCTACGCGATGCTCGACGACGGCATGGGTTTCAGTCTGGTGCCGTGGCGGCCGGTGATCGAACAGCGGTTGGGAAAACAGGTTACGGCCATCGCACATGGGCGTGGTGTCTCATGGGAGATAGGCCGAACTCGCAATCACTCAGTCTCATAAAAGTTCGATATTTGAAGCCGGTTGGCCTTGAGTGATTCATTCTCTTCCTTCGATCCGGCGCTTTTTCCATAAGGTGGTTCGCGATATGCCAAGCTTTTTAGCTGCTTCACCAATCCTTCCACCGCACTCCGCAATGACGCGCTCAATCTCATCTCGTTCGGCTTCGGCACGGGTTCGAGACAGAGAAGGCTTTATTGTTTGCTTTTGGGCCATCTCGGGAAATATGTCGCTGATCTCAAGAACGGTTTGATCAGCCAGTGTGCATGCTTGTGCGATCCGGTTTGTAAGCTCACGAACGTTACCCGGCCACGGATGCGCCACGAGCCCCCGCTTCGCATCAGCGGAAAGTGAGAAAGGTGCTAAGGGGCGCTTCGACCCATAAGCGTCCAGGAATTTTTCCGTGAGCGGAATGATGTCTGCTATACGATCCCGAAGGGGAGGGATAGTAAGCTGGGCATTCTGCAAGCTGTAGTAGAGATCCGCCCGCAGCCGGCCCGACTCAAGAGCTTCGTTGATGTCCATACTTGTTGCTGCTACAACACGCCCCTTGAACGGGATAAAAGTGCTTCCGCCCAGCCTATGGAAACCACCATCTTGAAGCGCTCTGGAAAGGAGAATCTGCATCTTCGAATGCATTTCACAGACTTCATCCAGAAACAAAGTGCCAGCGCCAACCTGCTCCAACAGACCAATGGAAGGAGGGGTTGGATTAGATACCAAAGTCATTTCGCTACCGAAGTACTTGCCCTCAAGCATGGTTTCCGTGATGTCCGCACAGCTGACGGCGATGAAAGGGGCTGGCGATCTTCCCGATGCCTCATGCACAAGTCTTGCAGCCATTTCTTTCCCTGTGCCGCTTTCTCCCACTACAAGTATGGAGAAATTCTCTCTTGCTAGACGTTTCAAACGGGAAATGATCTTGATCATTTCCGGGGTTTCATAGTAGAAATTCCGTAAGGGTGTTTTTATTCCACGAGGAAGGTTGGCGCGAGCAAGAATGGATTTAATACGTCCTACAAGCTCGTTGATGTCATATGGCTTTATTAGATAGTCAGTGGCGCCGGTTTTGACCAAATCGACAGCCTGTTGAATATCCGCATATGCGGTGGCGAATATAACATCTGTTTCCCAAATAAGCCTCCCCGCAGCTTTATATAGCTCAGTGCCTGTGCCGTCTGGTAGTTTGATGTCGCATAACATAAGCACTGGATTAAATTTCGCAAGGCTCTCCAGCCCGTCAGCGACATTTTGAGACCAGTGGACCGACATACCTTCCAAGCGCAGACGTTGAGTTACAGCACCGCCTAAGATGCCATCATCCTCTACCAAGAGCACGTCAATGTTTTCTCGCTTCACTGAATATCATCCGGTACCATAGAAAATGCTATTTCAATGATTGACCCTCTACCTGCTCCGCCATGCACCGTAACTTCACCTCTCATTTCATGGGCGAGGCGGCGTACAACCTCCAGACCTAATGACCTATCGCTACGTGCAGCACCATTGTCTAAAAGAAAGCGCCTCGCTTCCTGAGGTAGGCCTGTACCTTCGTCTTCTACTTTGAGTATGAAAACCGCTTCGTGGCATGATGCTTGAAGTGATACAGTACCCCCTTCGGGAGATGTTTGTATAGCGTTGAGCAGGAGGTTCAGCGCGATTTGTCGCATCTTGAAGGCATCGAGTTTTACCGAAGAGTAGGGGGCTATTTTCTGTACTACACTCACGTTCTTTAGATCGGCATGAGGTTTCACAAGCAGTAGGACATCATGCAGGTCTTGGCTGTTCAGCTTGGGGCCAGGAGCGCTTGGGCGGTATGCGTTCAGGGTCGCTTCAGTAACGCCTTGCAGCGACTTGATTCCCCGATCGATGAGATCCAATGCTTCATCGCGGCTGCGGGTGTCGTTGCCATACATATGTATGGTCTGGAGGGCTGTCATCATGCCTGTAAGCGGATTTCGTATCTCGTGCGCCAGCGTCGCAGCGATACGTCCCAGCAAGGCGTTCTGGTTCTGTTTTGTGAGCTCCTCCGTAAGCCTTTCACGATCCTGCACTGCCGTGGTCATGCGGTTGTATGCTCGCATGAGAGTGGATGTTTCCTGGTCATCTCTTGGAATGCATGACTCTTCAATTTTTTGAGGGCCAAAGGCTACGGCATGCGACAAATGCTCACTTAAGGTCCTTAGCGATCGCTCCATGCGACGAATTACCATATAACCCCCGAGTGCGGCCATCATGCTCAATAATGCGATAATCAGAATTAATCGGAGGAGCAACGCAGAGCGTTCTCGCGCAAATGCGGAGACATCTAGATTTGCCGCCACTACGCCCCTCTCTCCCAGTCCGCGCCATATCCAGATGCTCCGAGAATCAGGTTCATAAAAATAGCCAGTTAGGTTTTTAAAAGCGGCGTCAGGAGGAGGCGTGGTTCCGTCCAGATTAGGTCCCGATACATGGGCTATGATTCCGGTATCCCGGTCGATTAATGCGAGTTGCCGATCTACCACTCCAAAATAAACGTCAAGCGACTGCCTCAACGATTGTTGAATGCCGTCCAAATCATTTTTTTTATACGCGGGCATAACTGATGCAGAAAGACCGTCTAAGTAGACTTGTCCAACCCGCTCAGTCAGCAGCTCGTATTGCTTTGACAAGCTCAGCACGGCAATCTGAGCTACCAGCATTGCGATCGAAAAAATCATGATTGCCGACAGCAGCGGAATCCTCACCAAGAGAGGCAAACGAATGAACCACTTCAAGATATCGCACTCCTCTTGTCAAATACCGCACGTTGGTATTTGTACAGTGGCATAGTCATAAACAGCCACCTTACGACCTCGTGTGAGTATCGGGCACACTGTCGGTGGAGGAGGCCTGCTCTGCCGCCGAGGGCTCTGTCTCAGCAAAGGTACTAGTAGGAAGTATATCGCTTAGGTCGTTGCGTAACGTTCCTCTCCACAGGTTCACGCCGCCCAAGAATCCAGCTTTTCCAAGGAGATGTCCCGCGACCGGAGTTGTCATTGTCAGGAATAAGATGGCTGCGCAAATTTTGATCCAGGAGCTCAATGATGAATCGTAGAACCCTGCTCCAAGCAAGAGCAAGCTCGGCCCAACCACGCCAGCCTGCGTCGCAGCATGCATCCGCATAAAAAAATCCGGGAGGCGTAGAACGCCCCATGCAGCAATGAAGGTCAGGATCGAACCGAAAAGTATGCAGAGCGCCGATAGCCAAATTAACATCTCAGTTGTCTCCACGTGGCGTGACTCCCCGCGTAATGAAACCGGCGAAAGCTACAGTCGCGAGAAAGCTAATGAGGGCTATACCAAGCACCACATCAATGAACGCCATTGAATTGTTTATGATGGCCGCTAACGCTGCCACACCGATTCCAATTAAACAAAGCATATCCAAAGCAACGACCCGGTCCGCAGCATGAGGGCCACGGACGATCCGTATACACACAACAATCATGGATAGAAATAATAGAAATTTACTAGATTCTATGATCACCAGAAAAGCTTCCTCTATCATCGCAATACCTTTAATATCTGATATTCAAAGCCACCCTTGATTTCGGAAACCACTGAGTCAGAGTAATTCATCACGTGGGCATACAGGTGCGACTTATCGCTTGAGACGTGTAGTGTAGTCGTGCCTGGGGTCAGAGTGATCATATTAGCTAGGAGTGCAATCCCTAGGTCGCTCTTCACGTCTAGCTTGATTTCTACAATCGCACTTTGTGAAATACGAGACGGGTTGATAATGTTTAGCATGACGTCATAGACGGATTTCGCTAGCTCTCTGGCAAAAATTAATATAAGTACAGTCCAATCAAATGCCCATTTAATGAGGAGCATAAGAGCTCTCCAGTACAGCGTTGATGTAGCTGCTATTATTTGTTAGTTGGTTCGCTGCTTCGATAGAAAACGTTACAAAGGGTTCCGGATTTAACCCTATGCATAGGGTTATCGTGGACAAAATGGCAATCGCGATATATTGGGCAGTAAATGAAACACAAGGGGCTTGCGCTGGTGGTGGTAATTTCGGTGTTTTCCAAAATGCTTCGTTCCATATTTTCAGCATAGAATATAGTGTCAACACACCTACGATTAATGCTGTGGCAGCTAAATACCACGTGCCCGCGTCAAGGCTGGGTTTTACCACTAAATACTTCGCCCAGAATCCCGATAGTGGGGGAAATCCGGCAAGTGACAGAGCGGGTATACAGAACATGATTGCAAGAAATGGTGCTGTACGGTGTAATCCGCCGATTTCTTTGAGTTGGTATGATCCGGTTTTTCTTCTTATAACGCCACCGATCAAGAAAAGGTTGGCTTTGACAACGATGTGATGCACGATATAAAGCACGGAGCCAGCCAATGCCAGTGGGGTAGAGATGGCAACGCCCACGAGCATGTAGCCGACTTGGCTGATAATATGAAAGGAAAGGATTTTTCGTATATCAAAATGCGAGGCTGCGCCTAAAACGCCCGTGACCATGGTGAGTACGGCAATAATTCCGATAATGATTGCCAGGCTTTCCGTGACAGGAAAAATAAGAGTAAAGCAGCGTACGATAGCGTAAACGCCTACCTTTGTCAGTAACGCGGCGAAAATCGCTAGAATGGGAGTGCTGGCTGCATGGTATGAAGCAGGCAGCCAGAAAAATAGAGGAAATAAAGCTGCTTTGGATGCGAACGCTAATAGGAATAATAGGGCCAGGGCGCTCACCAAACCGGTGTTCTCGATGGTAGGAACTCGGTTTGCTAGATCTGCCATGTTCAAGGTCCCTGTTGCGCCATAAAGAAAAGCTACAGCGACCAAGAACACAGTGGTCATAACTAGATTTAGCATCACATATTTCACCCCGGCGTCGAGTTGCTCTTTTGTTCCCTCTATTACTAATAAGCCGAAGGATGCAATAAGCATGATTTCGAACCATACATACATGTTAAATATATCGCCGGTCATAAAAGCGCCTGTCACCCCTAACAATAGGCCATGATATAGGGGATGAAACATTGGCTGACTATTTTCTTTGGATTCGGTTAGATGGTAAAGAGCGACGACGACGGACATGATGGCCGTGATGAGCACCATTGCGGATGTTAGATTATCAGCAACAAAACTGATTCCGAAGGGGGCTTTCCACGAGCCAAATTGAGTTGCTGGAATAGTGCCGTCTATGGTCACATTTATCAGGGCGATAGCACTATAAAGAAACATGCCGCTTACAACAAGGCTGGCAATTCGCTGTAGACGAGGCATTCGCCATAGCAAGGTTGTTAGTGCGAGGCCGCTCAGGGGTACTAAAATTGGGAGTGTGAGCAGGGCATGTGACGATATCATTATTTCGCCTGCTTGATATCGAATTCTGAGTTTGATTCGATAGGCTCTGCCTCTCTCATCTTTTCGGTGTCGACGGTGCGTAAAGACTGATACGTCTTATTTAATAGGACGACCGTGAAGGCAATCAAGGAAAATGAGATCACAATTGCAGTCAAGATAAGCGCTTGGGGAAGAGGATTAGCACTGACGGCAACGGTCGTTTGGCCGTCTACTATGATTGGCGGCAAACTTGGTCCCATACGGCCTGCAACAAAGATGGTAAGGTTTGCCACATTCCCAAGCAGCAGTAGCCCTAGGACCATTCGCAGAACATTGCGTGACATCAGCAGGTATGCGGCGATAGCTGCCATCACACCAATCGCGACGATGTAAATCGGCCCCATTTATTGCTCCAGAAAGAGATTTAGGAATGTCAGGATGGCCCCGAGCACGGTGAGGTAGACACCGGCATCGAAGAGCAGCGGTGTACCCAGAGCAATGCCCGCAACTTCTGTCCAAGCATGAGTGAGATATGCAGTTCCATTTGCAAAACCGAATAGTCCTGACGTCAATGCAGACCCGATTCCTAATGCAAGTAGCTGCAGAGGATCGATAGGCAGTGCTCGCTTGAGAGCTGTGCGCCCCCGAGGAAGTGCGTAACACGCATAGCCCGCCGCAGCAATCAGACCGCCAATGAACCCGCCGCCAGGTTCGTTGTGGCCCCGCCAAAGCAAGTAAAGGGATAGCAGTAGAGCGAATGGGAGAATGGCAGTAGACCCTACCCTAAAAACGATGGAATTCATTGCTCTGTCCCAGTAGTAACCTGCTTGTTTTCAGTGGGGGATTCCTGACTTTTTGAACTAAAAAATACAGCAACGGCGGCTAACGCAGCTAATGCCAGTACTGTGATCTCCCCTAGCGTATCCAGAGCTCGAAAGTCGACAATGATGACGTTGACGAGGTTGCGTCCGTGAGCTAACGGATAGCTCGATTCGCGGAAAAAGTCGGACAAGGACTCATTGAATGGCAGTGCCACGACACTGAACATAACCACTATAAACATCAATCCGAAAATAATTCCAATGAGTATGTCTCTCACTCCCTGCCGGTGGGAGCGTGAATCAGTTGTTCGAAATGGCATGTGGCCAATGACCGCTAATAGAATGACCACGGCGAGAGCTTCGACGGAAAACTGAGTAAAGGCGAGATCGGGAGCGCCATCTAGCAGAAATACGACTGCAACCCCAAAACCGACGGCACCAGCGGAAATAAGCCCTTGGACGAAACTACGTGAACGCAGCATCATGACGGACGCGCCTATTAATAAAATAGGTAATACAAGCTCTACTCCGACGTTATTCATATATAGTTCCGGGAAGGCCAATGCATCGGTCCAAACCATCGCGCTCAAAGCCGCTAAGGCGATAATTCCCACGCTCATTGCCATGTAATGGCGCAAACTTCCGGTCTGAATCATCCCGGTTTGCCAAGTAGCTATTTTGATAAGAGCATTCAGCGCCTTGTCATACAGTGCGTCAGGGCCCCAGTTATCAATGACATGAAACGACTTCAAATGGTATAGAATGCGGCGCCAATGCAGATAGAGCCCCATTCCAATGATTAGTGTCGTGACGCTCAATGCCAGCATCGGCGTTAATCCATGCCACAGGGCCAATCGAATCTCGATGCTTTCCCCTTGTGCGGAGGTGGCTGCAACAGACAATAGGCCTTGCATCCAGGTTGGTGTGAATCCAAGCGCTAAGCCAAATCCCGCCAGAACTAACGGGCCTATCCACATGAGAAAGGGGGGATCGTGAGCCTCAGAATAAGGGCGTTCTGTGGGCTCGCAGAGAGGGCCGAAGAAACATCGCAGCGCGATGATTGCGGCGACAACCACCATGCATGCGTTGGCCAGTATGACGATTGAAAATGCGAGATAAGGTAGTCGGGCGCTCAACGCGGCTTCATAGATAAGTTCTTTACCAATGAATCCGAATAGCGGAGGAAGGCCGGCCATGGATAACGATGCCATGCAGGCAATCACTGCTGTGATGGGCATGGTATGGGCTAAGCTGCCAAGTATTAGGCTGTCCCTCGTTCCCGTCGAGTGGTCAATGATTCCGGCGACCATGAATAAGCATGCTTTGTAGAGCGCATGCACGATCAAGAAGACTATTAAAGCAGCACTTGCTATAGGGTGCTTAATGCCAATCAGCGTGATGAGTGTGCCGAGGGAGACAATAGTGGTGTATGCAAGGATACGCTTAAGGTCTGTTTCACGAAGTGCGAGGATGGTACCGGAAAGCATGGTTGCGCAGCCAACACCAACCAACAGGGGCGTCCAGAGCGCAATATCCGATAGGACTGGGCTGAGGCGCGCCATTAGGTAGACACCTAGCTTCACCATAGTTGCTGAATGCAGATAGGCCGATACTGGAGTGGGAGCTACCATTGCATTAGCGAGCCAGGAATGCATCGGGAACTGAGCAGATTTTGAGAATGTGCCGAGTGCAATCAGGATGAGGATTACTGTACCGACTGGCCCGGTCAATGTAGACCCCGTGTCGCTCGCCAACAACTCAGAAATTCTATATGTGCCGCCAGTTGTACCAAGTAAGACGATGCCGGCAAGCATGGCGAGACCACCGGAGAAAGTGATCAAAAGGCCTTGCTGGGCAGAGCGTCGCGACTCGGAGCTGGCAGAGTCGTATCCGATCAGCATGAACGAAGAAAGACTTGTCAGTTCCCAGAATACTAATAGGCTGAACAGATCATCAGAGATCACGGCTGCCAGCATTGAAGCCATGAAGACGGTCAGTGTTGCAAAAAAACGAGGGGTCTGCCAGTTCTTCGGAAGGTAGACGGCAGCGTAGAGGAAGATCGTGGTGCCAATACCTGTTATTAGTAACGCGAATATAAGAGCCAGGCCATCTAGACGAAAGGAGAGAGTTATTCCTAGCGATGGAATCCAATGAACCTGTTGAACGATCGCGCCCAGTGCCATCGTCTCCGGAATATGATTGATAAACCCAAAGAACAGTAGCCCGGGAACGATGGCAACGATGGCTGGTCTCAGATAGCGGGCCACTGCGAAGGCGGCAGGGGTTGCCGCGAAGGCGAGAAGGATCAACGAATAAAGCGTCATACCTCAGGGACCAGTAGTGGTGAGGAAAATAGTGAACATTTCACAACAGATCAAAGCTCAAGATCAACAGGTAAAGAAAATGTTCATTTAAATTAACAATTTTGTTTTGAACGTTTTAAAAAATGAACGTTGCGTGATTTTATTTGTGGTTTGCGAGAGGTGGCTGGGCTATATTTGAAGGGCGCGATAAGAGCTTGTTAGAGTGATCGCACGTCGAAGGATGGTTGCGCACTTGACGGTAGGAGAGCGATGTTCAAAAAGCTATCCTATGACTGGTTTGTTTCAAATGAGGGGCTTAATATGTCCTTGTTCTCCTGGGATCTAACGTACTTAAGTAGCGTTTGGAGAGTCGGATACAGTTATTGGACTATAGTTTTTATTTTTGGTTTTATTTTTATCCGCTATTTCCGTATTCGTTATGTGGCTACAGAGCAGCAGTTGGAGTGCATGGGAAAATTTGCAGTCAACCTTATAGTTGCTTTTAGTGTGGTTTGGTGCGCGGTAGTGACGTTCGATAATATGGAATTGGTGTTTGTAGCGGGGGAAGTGTTCCCTACGATTGCAGGGGCCGAAATTCCACTCTTTCAACCTGAAAATTTACCGGCTTCCGCTCCTGCGGTGTCCCTTATGTTGGGTTGTTTACTCTGGGAGTATGTTGGCCATAGAATGAAAAAATATTTGATCCTTTATGTTGTATTCGGTTTCCTGCTTAGTGTCATCTCAGGGCCGGCTTGGCCTTTGGAAATAGTGGTGGGAGCAATAATCGGTTTGGCGGGTGCCAGATTCGGACAGTGGTACTTCCGTTTTGCAAGGCGGTATGCAGCATCTTAGATGGTATTAAGGTCGCGATAAATTAACCTATGTTCTATGTTTTATTTCCTCATACTGGGGGTTTGATCTAAAGGAGGAGAGATATTTACCTGCGTGGTACGGTTTACGTTATTTAGAAAAATAAATAGCAATGCCTACGATTTAGAGAAGGTGGGAGATTTTCATCCCCCTCCATGAACATTGGACTTTTTTAGCAAGATTCATGGAACTCCGACATCTTCGTTGCTTCCTGGCGGTGGCCAAAGAACTCCATTTCGCCCGCGCTGCCGAACGATTGCATATCGAGCAATCGCCACTTTCACGTGCTATAAAAGAATTGGAAGAAGAGCTTGGAGAGAGGTTGTTCGTCCGTACCAGCCGAAAAACTCGTCTGACCCGTGCAGGCGAGGTGTTTCTGGTGCGCGTGCCGCGTGTCTTTGCTGCTTTGCAACATGCATGCGATGGAGTGGAGTCAGTAACCAAAGGTTTTCACGGACAGCTGCGCATTGCTTTGTCCGATGGCATCGCGCCATCACGTTTTCCGACTTTGCTGGCATTGTGCCGACAAGAGAGTCCTGAGATAGAAATTCGGCTGTTTGAGGTACCGTTATCCCAACAACTAGTGGGGTTGCGCGACGAAGTGTATGATGTCGGTTTTGCGCAATCGGATGATGTTGGCGATGGCCTGACTGCTCAAGCTGTCTGGAGCGACCCACTGATGGTTGTGATACCGACACGTCATCCTTTGTTGGCTCATAAGCGCATTCCTTTGAAAGAAGTATTGCGCTATCCTTTGGTTCTTTGCGACTCGTTTGCGTGCGAAGGATTCACGCGCCAGGTTGATCGTGTTCTCCGGCAATCCGACCAAGAACCCATGGTGTCCGAGCGCGTGGCGTCCCGCGATCTGATGATGGTCATGGTGTCAGCCGGTTTTGCATTGAGCCTAGCTGGCTCCTCATATGTTTTGGACCGGCGAATACCGGGAATTGTTGGACGGCCATTGGCGGGTCGATCTCCGACGTTGACTACCTATCTGGTGCATAGAGTCGATGATGATTCAAGAATTTTGTCTAAATTTATTGAGTGTGTGAATACCTTGAAATTATTAGAGACCGCAGGGTGTACGACCTTGTCTGGCCCATAGGAGCGCGTGGGCATTGGAGCAAGTCGCTCTGTCGTTTCTGATGGCTGGATTGGTGGGCTGTGGGCAATCGGATATTGCTAGGCCTGATCTTGAGATATCCACTGAGCCCGCACGGCTCAAGGTGCTGCGCGAGCAGCGCAAGGCGGAGTGCGCCGGCTTGGGTGACGTGCTGTGCGACCGGGTGGCCGACGCCACGCGAAAGCGTTTCTATGGCAACGGCAAAGTGCCCTATACCCCGTCTGAGGTACCGCCGAAGTTCTGAATTGTCGGTTTTCCCCGACGAGTGCCGCTTTTCTTTTATTTTCCTTGATGACACGCCGCAGCGCACCCGCGCTTGCGGCGTTTTCGTCGTGTTCGCTACAGCGTGAATTGATTCTTTTTTTGTCAGCATTGTCTCGATAACGGTCTTTGACCGACACCGATCTGGGACCGATCCTCATAGAAACAGGCACATGACCGTGTTGCATTTAAGCGCGGAATTGCGCCAGGAGGATTGGAGGCTGGGCCATGAGAGGGGCAAACGTACTGTTCGGTCAGATTGCCGTTGTATTTGGCATTGTGATTACCGGATTGTGGGGTGCTACACAATGGACTGCCGCCGCGCTGGGTTATCAACCACGCCTGGGCTTGCCCTGGTTCGATCTTTTCGGCACACCGATCTATCATCCTTGGCGTCTTTTCGAGTGGTGGTTCTTTTTTGGCGCCTATGCGCCAGAAGTGTTCAACGCTGGCGGCGTGATCGCGGGTGGCAGCGGCCTGGTGGCCGCCGTGATTGCCATCGGCATGTCGATCTGGCGCTCGCGCCAGACGCGATTGGTCACTACCTACGGGTCGGCGCGCTGGGCCGACAGTAGCGATATTCGCAAGGCAGGGCTGACCCGGCCTACCGGCGTGTTCCTTGGCCTGGATGACGATCAGTACCTGCGCCACGAGGGGCCGGAACACGTCTTGGCCTTCGCGCCTACGCGATCGGGCAAGGGCGTGGGCCTGGTAGTACCTACCTTGCTGTCCTGGCCGGATTCGGCCGTCATCCACGACATCAAGGGCGAGAACTGGCAGATCACCGCCGGGTGGCGGGCGCGTTTCTCGCACTGCCTGCTGTTCAACCCCACGGATAGCCGCTCGGCCGGCTACAACCCGCTGCTGGAGGTGCGCCGGGGCGCGCATGAAGTGCGGGATGTACAGAACATCGCCGATATTCTGGTGGACCCGGAAGGGGCATTGGAGCGCCGCAATCACTGGGAGAAGACCTCGCACGCGCTACTGGTGGGCGCCATCTTGCATGTGCTCTACGCGGGGAAAGACAAGACGCTGCGCGGCGTAGCGAACTTTCTGTCCGATCCTGCGTGTCCCTTCGAGCTGACCTTGCATCGCATGATGACGATTGCACACCTGGGCGCAGATGAGGATGGCGGCAGGCCGCATCCCGTGGTAGCTTCCGCCGCGCGCGAGGTACTGAACAAGTCGGATAACGAGCGCTCCGGCGTGCTGTCCACCGCTATGTCGTTTCTCGGCCTGTACCGTGACCCCACGGTAGCTGAAGTCACATCACGCTGCGACTGGCGCATTGCCGACCTGATTGCCGCTGACCATCCCGTATCGCTGTACCTGGTGGTGCCGCCCTCGGACATCAGCCGCACCAAACCGCTGATCCGACTGATTCTCAACCAGATCGGCCGGCGCCTCACGGAATCGCTGGACGGTTCCGACGGGATCGAGCGTCGCCACAAGTTGCTGCTGATGCTCGATGAGTTCCCGGCGTTGGGGCGCCTGGATTTCTTCGAGACGGCGCTGGCCTTCATGGCGGGCTACGGCATCCGCAGCTTTCTGATCTCGCAGTCGCTGAACCAAATCGACAAGGCTTACGGCCAGAGCCATTCGATTCTGGATAACTGCCATGTGCGCGTGACCTTCGCCACCAACGACGAACGCACCGCTAAGCGCATCTCCGAAACGCTGGGCACGGCCACCGAACTGCGGGCGCAGCGCAACTACGCCGGGCATCGCCTTGCGCCCTGGTTGGGGCATTTGATGGTGTCGCGCCAGGAAACGGCGCGCCCGCTTTTGACCCCCGGTGAGGTGATGCAGCTTCCACCCGATGAGGCCGTGGTGATGGTGGGGAGCAGTCCACCGATCAAGGCCAAGAAGCTGCGCTATTACGCGGACGTCAATTTCAAGCGCCGCGTGCTGGCGCCGCCCGCGCTGGCTGTCGGGCGCTACATGGATGCGCCGCCGGTCCGTCCCGACGACTGGAGCGGACTGGCGATTCCGGCTGTGCCTGCCACAGCCGACGCGATGGACAGCCATGACATGGCTGCTGCAACGGACGATGGTGGCCCGCGTCGCCAGCCTGAGTGGACGGAAACCCTTGCCTATGTTCCCGAACCCGCCTCTCCGGCCAGCGACTTGTCGCTGCTCGATGACGACGATTCGCCGCCCGTGCTGTCCAGTCGGTTTGACCCGGCCATGCAGCGCGTGGCGCGCATGGCTTCTCTTGATCCTGACGATGGAATCCAACTATGAGCCGCTACCGCCTGAATCTCTTTATCCATCCCGAACACGCCAAGCGCCTGGACGAGCTGGCTGTCAAGAAAGGCGTGTCCAAGTCGTCCATCGTCGCGGCCGCCTTGGCGTCCTGGCTCTCGCCAGACGCGGGCGATCAGCGCGAAGCGGCGATGGCGCGGCGGCTGGATCGCCTCTCGCGTCAATTTGAGCGCTTGGAGCGCGACCAGAACATCCAGATCGAGACGTTGGCGCTCTTCGTACGCTACTACCTGACAGTGAGCACACCCATCCCTGAAGCCCATCAGGATGCTGCCCGGGCACAGGGCAAGGCTCGATTCGAACAATTCGTCGAGCAGCTTGGCCGCCATCTGCTGCGTGGCCGCAGTCTGGTGCGCGACGTGGTGGAGGAATTGCACCCCGAGCCTGTGGGCCTGGATGGGCTGGCGCCTGAAACCCAGTCGCGGGAGCGTGTCTCATGAGCGCCTTACCCAAATCCTCGATTGCCGTGGCTCTGGATCGTCGTGTCCAGATGCTGCGTACCGCCATGGGGCCGGTCATCGCCGCTGCGCTGGAAGACCTGGACGTGGTGGAAATCATGCTCAACCCCGACCGTTCGCTGTGGGTGGATCGCCTCTCCAGCGGGCGTGCGCCGCTGGGCCTGGAGTTGTCCGAGGCCGATGGGGAACGCATCATCCGCCTGGTGGCGGCCCACGTCGGTGCGGAAGTGCATCGTGGCCAGCCGTTGCTCAGTGCCGAATTGCCCGAAACCGGCGAACGCTTCGAGGGCATTCTGCCGCCCGCAGCGCCTGGCCCGGCCTTTGCGCTGCGCAAGCGTGCCGTAGGCGTGATTCCGCTCTCGCGCTATGTGGCCGACGGCATGATGAGCGCCGCGCAGGCCGACTTCCTGGTGCAGGCGGTACGCGCACGGCAGAACATCCTGATTGCAGGCGGCACCAGCACCGGCAAGACGACGCTTGCCAACGCGCTGTTGGCTGAAATCGCCGCCACGGGCGACCGCGTGCTGGTGCTCGAAGACACAGTGGAGCTGCAATGCGCGGCAGATGATCATGTGCCGCTGCGCACCCGCGCCGGCGTCGTGTCGATGCGCGAACTGGTGCGTGCCACGATGCGCCTGCGCCCCGATCGGGTGGTGGTGGGCGAGGTGCGCGGCGGCGAAGCGCTCGATCTCATCAAGGTCTGGGGCACGGGTCACCCGGGCGGCATCGCCACCATCCACGCCGGCTCTGCCGTGGGCGCGCTCTTGCGTCTGGAGCAACTGATTCTGGAAGTGGCACTGAATCCGCCTCGTGCGCTCATCGCCGAGGCGGTCAACGTCGTCATCTACATCGCCGGGCGTGGCCACAACCGCCGCATCGAGCGCACCGCCTGCGTGGTCGGCTTTGATGCCACGGGCTATCAACTGGCCGACGCGCTCGATACGTCATGGCCCGAGGCTGCACCGATTTCCCCATCACCTGAACCGTCTGGAGATGCGTCATGATGCCCGTTGATGCTGTCCGTATTGCCGTCAGTCCGCTTTTCATTGTGGGGTACTGGCGGCGCCTTGTCCGTCCAGCAGCGCAGGGGCTGTTGCTGGTCGTGCTGCTGATGCTGCTGGCCGGGGCGGCGCAGGCAGCCGGATCTTCCATGCCCTGGGAAGGGCCGTTGCAATCCATCCTTGAATCCATCCAGGGGCCGGTGGCGCGCATCGTCGCGGTCATCATCATTATCGCCACGGGCTTGGCGCTTGCCTTTGGCGACACCAGCGGCGGCTTTCGCAAGCTGATTCAGATCGTCTTTGGCCTGTCCATTGCGTTTGCCGCGTCCTCGTTTTTCCTGTCGTTCTTCTCATTCTCTGGTGGAGCGGTCGTATGAGTGCCGACACCGAAGGCGCGCCCAGCTTTGCACCGGGTTTTGAGATTCCGCTGCATCGGTCGCTCACCGAGCCGATCCTGCTGGGCGGCGCACCGCGCACTGTGGCGATTGCCAACGGCACACTGGCCGCCGCGGTGGGGCTGGGCCTGCAACTATGGATACCAGGCGTCGTGTTGTGGATCGTCGGCCATTCGTTGGCGGTCTGGGGCGCGCGCGTTGACCCGCAGTTCATGCAGGTCTTTGCCCGCCACATCAAGCACAAACCGCTGCTGGATGTGTAAGGGGATGCCGCCATGCTGAACCTTGCCGAATACCGTCAGCGTCCCGCCTTATTGGCAGATTGGCTGCCCTGGGCTGGACTGATTGCTCCGGGCGTGGTGCTGAACAAGGATGGCTCCTTTCAGCGCACGGCACGCTTTCGCGGGCCCGATCTGGATAGCGCGACGCAAGGCGAACTGATCGCCACGACGGCGCGCCTGAACAATGCGTTGCGCCGCCTGAGATCGGGTTGGGCGCTTTTCATCGAGGCCGAGCGCCGCCCGGCGGCGGGCTACCCCGATTCGGACTTTCCTGAAAGCCTGTCCTGGCTGGTCGATCAGGAGCGCCGCGCTGCCTTCGAGCAGGCGGGCAACCATTTTGAAAGCGCCTACCACCTGACGCTGGTGTTTTTGCCGCCCGAGGAATCCCGCGCCCGCGCAGCCGGGCTGCTCTATGAAAACCGCCCCACCGAAGGCGTGGACTGGCGCGAGCGTCTGGCCGCTTTCGTCACGGAGACGGATCGCGTCTTTGACCTGCTCGATGGCGTCATGCCGGAAATCGCCTGGCTGGACGACAGCCAGACGCTCAGCTACCTGCATGCCACCATTTCGACGCGCCGCTACCGCATTGGCGTGCCACAAGTATCGTTCTATCTGGATGCCTTGCTGACCGATTGCGCACTGGTGGGTGGCTTGGCGCCGATGCTGGGTAATGCGCATCTGCGCGTGGTGTCGGTGCGGGGCTTTCCGACCCCGACCTGGACGGGCATTCTGGATGACCTGAACCGGCTTGGCTTTGCCTATCGCTGGAGTACGCGCTTTATCTGCATGGACAAGGCCGAGGCGGAAAAGGAGCTGCGCCGTCTGCGCCGTCAGTGGTTTGCCAAGCGCAAGAACGTCGTGGCGCTGCTGCGGGAGACGATTTTCCAACAGGAGTCGCCGCTGGTCGATACCGATGCCAGCAACAAGGCCGCCGATGCGGACGCCGCCTTGCAGGAGCTGGGCAGCGACCAGGTGGCCTTCGGTTATGTCACCACTACCGTCACGGTGCTGGATGCCGATCCCGCCGTGGCCGATGAAAAGCTGCGCATGGTTGAGCGTGTCATCCAGGGTTGGGGTTTTGTGACCATCCCCGAGACGCTGAACGCCGTGGATGCGTGGCTCTCGTCCGTTCCCGGCAATGCCTACGCCAATGTGCGGCAGCCCATTGTGTCTACATTGAATCTGGCGCACATGATGCCGGTGTCGGCGGTGTGGGCCGGGCCAGAGAAAAATGTCCACCTGGACGGCCCGCCATTGATCGTGACGCGCACCGAGGGCGCTACGCCATTTCGGCTGGTGACGCATATCGGCGACGTGGGCCATACCCTGGTCGCGGGGCCGACCGGCATGGGCAAGTCGGTGCTGCTGGCGGTCCTGGCCCAGCAGTTTCGCCGGTATCCCGGCTCTCGCATCTTTGCCTTCGACATGGGCCGCTCGATGCGCGCCACCATCCTGGGGCTGGGGGGCGAACACTACGACCTGGGCGCGGAGGGCGCCGATCGCACTGACGGCTGCGCCGTGGCCTTCCAGCCGCTGGCGCGCATCGACCGCGAAGGCTACCGCACCTGGGCGGCGGAATGGATCGAGGGCCGCCTGCTGCACGAAGGCATGACGGTTGGCCCCGATGAGAAAGCCGCCATCTGGTCGGCACTGGGCAGCCTTGCGGGTGCGCCGGTCGAGCAGCGTACGTTGACGGGCCTTTCCGTGTTGTTGCAATCAAACACGCTGCGTCAGGCGCTTGCACCTTATGTGCTGGGCGGCGCGCACGGCAAGCTGCTGGACGCCGATCATGACCGGCTGGGCATGGCCGATGTGCAGGGCTTCGAGATGGAGGAGCTGATGCACAGCCCGGCTGCCGTGCAGGCGGTCCTGCGCTACCTGTTCGCGCGCTTCGATGAACGCTTTGATGGGGCACCAACTCTCTTGATTCTGGATGAGGCGTGGCTGTTTCTGGATGAACCGTCCTTTGCCGCCCGCATCCGCCAGTGGTTGAAGACCCTGCGCAAGAAAAACGTGAGCGTCATCTTTGCCACGCAATCACTGGCCGACATCAAGGATTCGAACATTGCGCCGGCCATCATCGAAAGCTGCGCGAGCCGCATCTTCCTGCCCAACCCGCAGGCGAGCGAACCGCAGATTCGCGCGATCTACGAGGGCTTTGGGCTGAACAGCCGCCAGATCGAAATTATCGCGACCGCCCAGCCCCGGCGTGATTACTACTACCAGTCGCGCCTGGGCAACCGTCTGTTCGATCTAGACCTGGGGCCAGCCACGCTGGCCTTTGCCGGGGCGTCTACTCCGCAGGACCAGCGCGACATCGACCGCATCCTGCTGGATACCGGTGTCCCCGGCTTTGCGGACGCCTGGCTGCGCCATCGCGGCCTGGACTGGGCCGCCGACCTGTTGCCCGAGTACCCCGGCTTCGCGCCTGTTTCCGAGCCTTCTCCCTCATCCCTGGAGACCTTGCCATGAAAACCCCCACGCTATCTGTGTTGCTTGCCGCCGTGCTTTCGGCGTCGTTACTCGTTGCCTCGCCCGCCTGGGCCTGGAAAACGGTCTTCGATCCGTCCAACTACACGCAGAACACGCTGACCGCCGTTCGTACGCTGGAGCAGATCAACAACCAGATCAGCCAGCTTCAGAACGAGGCGCAGATGCTGATGAACCAGGCCCGCAATCTGGCCAGCCTGGATTTCAATGTCGTGAAGCGCCTGCGCACGACGCTTTCCAATACCAACCGTTTGATCGGCCAGGCGCGGGGGCTCAGTTACGGGGTGGCGCACATGGATGAGGAATTTGCCCGCCTGTATCCTGACCAGTACGTCGCGACCGTGAGCGGCGACAGCATGGCCCGGGATGCGCGGGCCCGCTGGCAGAATACGCTCGATGGCCTGCACACCGCCATGCGGGTGCAGGCGCAGACCGCGCAGAACCTGCAGGACGACGAAGGCGCGTTGGCCGACTTGGTGGACCAAAGCCAGTCCGCGCAAGGCGCGTTGCAGGCCGTGCAGGCGACCAACCAGCTTCTGGCCTTGCAGGCCAAGCAGTCTATTCAGGCCCAGCAGCTTCAGATTACCCAAGATCGTGCCGCTGCTTTGGTGCAGGCCCAGCAAGTCGCAGCCACAGAGCGTGCCCGCGAGGTACGGCGGCGTTTCCAGGGCAGTGGCACACCGTATACGCCGCAGGCCGTGACCTTCTACGGCAACTGACCGGAGCGCCAGCGTCATGAACGACGTGGCGGTGATCGACCGCTTCCTTGATACCTTCGCACAGTACATCGATTCAGGATTCGGTCTGCTGCAAGGCGATGTGGCGTTCCTCACCGCCACACTCGTCGTCATCGACATGACGTTGGCTGGCCTGTATTGGGCGCTGGGGCACGCCAGCGGCCAGGGCGACGACGTGATCGCCAAGCTGCTGCGCAAGGTGCTCTACGTCGGGGCGTTCGCCTACATCATTGGCAACTTCAATGCGCTGGCCAGCATCTTGTTTCGCTCTTTCGCCGGGCTGGGCCTGGTGGCCTCCGGCTCGTCGTTGTCGATGGGCAATTTCCTGCAACCGGGGCGGCTCGCCAAGACCGGCATTGATGCTGGCGCACCGATTCTGGAGCAGATCGGCGAGATGGCGGGCTTCCCTGAAGTGTTCGCCAACCTCGACCCCATCGTGGTGATGTTCCTCGCCTGGATGGTGGTGGTACTGAGTTTCTTCGTGCTGGCGATTCAGCTTTTTGTGACGTTGATCGAGTTCAAGCTGACCACGCTGGCCGGTTTCGTCCTGGTGCCATTTGCGCTATGGAACAAGACCTCGTTCCTGGCCGAGAAGGTATTGGGCAATGTGGTGTCTTCGGGCGTGAAGGTGCTGGTGCTGGCCGTGGTCGTTGGCATAGGTAGCGGCCTGTTCGCCGAGTTCCAGGTGCATCCCGATGAGCCGTCCATCGACTATGCGCTGGTCATCATGCTGGCTTCGCTCTCTATGTTGGCCCTTGGAATCTTCGGGCCGGGCATCGCCACGGGGCTGGTTTCGGGCGGGCCGCAGTTGGGCGCGGGGGCGATGGCCGGCGCCACTTTGGGCGCAGCGGGCACAGCCGTCGCCATCGGTGCGGCTGCTACCGGCGTGGGGGGTGCAGTGGCGGCCGGCGGGCGCATGGTTCCGGGGGCCGCCCGCATGGCTTCCGGCGCAGTGCGCTCCATCGGTGCAAGTGCAGGCGGCATCCGGTCGGCTCTCCACTCGGGTGCTGGGGTGGTGGGCGCCGCCTCCGGTGCCGGGCCTGGTGTATCCGCTGCGGCCTCAACCCAGGCCGGCCCCGCCGCGCAGCCGGCCTGGGCCAAACGCCTGCATCGCAGACAACAACTGACGCAGGCGGCCACGACCGCCGCCCACGCGCTGCGCGGGGGCGACGGTGGTGGCGCGGGCCAAGGCCCAAGCCTGCGTGGTGATGCCGACTCATAAGGGGAACCCTCATGCGTTTCAAACGACCGCTGGTGCGCTACGCCGAATCGCCACAACCGGCCACGCCCTACCAATCCGCCGCCCAGATCTGGGATGACCGTATCGGGTCGGCGCGGGTGCAGGCCAGGAACTGGCGGCTGATGGCCTTCGGCTGCCTGCTGCTGGCGCTCCTCATGGCGGGCGGCTTGGTGTGGCGCTCGATGCAGTCTATCGTCACGCCCTATGTCGTGGAGGTGGACAACGCGGGCCAGGTGCGGGCGGTCGGCGAGGCCGCCACGCCATATCGGCCTAGTGACGCGCAGATCGCTCATCAACTCGCCCGCTTCATCACGCTGGTGCGGTCACTGTCCATCGACCCCATCGTGGTGCGCCAGAACTGGCTGGATGCCTACGACTACACCACCGACAAGGGCGCGGCCGTCCTGAACGATTACGCACGGGTGAACGACCCGTTTGCCCGCATCGGCAAGGAGTCGGTCACGGTGCAGATCACCAGCGTCGTGCGCGCGAGCGACACGTCCTTCAATGTGCGCTGGACGCAGCGCCGCTTCGTTAATGGCGCTTCCGCCGGGTTGGAGCGCTGGACGGCGGTGGTGTCCATCGTGCACCAACCGCCGCGCACCGAAGCGCGTTTGCGCAAGAACCCCCTGGGGCTTTACGTCAATGGCCTGTCGTGGAGCCGTGAACTCGATTCGTCCGAAGGAGCCCAGCGATGATGCCCACTTTGCGCATTTGCGTTTTTCCGTTGACCCTGCTTGCCCTGGCGGGCTGCGCCACACAGGGCAAGCCACCACCGTCCATCTCGCTCGATGAGCCGGTAGCCGCCGAGCTGCTGCCCGAGCCACCCAGCCCCGTTGAAGTCGTTGCCGTACCCGAACCCCTGGCGCTACCGGCGCAATTGAAACCCTTACCGGACACGGATGCGGGCAAATCCACGCCCGAGCCCGCCGATGAAACCGTGCGGGTATCCCGCGCCAATGCCGAAGCCCGCGTTGCGCCCACCCGCGAGGGTTACGTCAACGCCATTCAGGTCTGGCCCTATAGCGACGGGGCACTTTATCAGGTCTATACGGGCGTGGGGCGCGTGACGGTGATTGCACTGCAACCCGGCGAGGAATTGGTCACGGTCGCGGCCGGCGACACCGTGCGCTGGATCGTGGGCGATACCTCCAGCGGTAGCGGTGCGGATTTGCGCGTGAATGTCCTGGTCAAGCCTATCCGCTCTGGCTTGAAGACAAACCTTGTCATCACCACCAATCGGCGCACCTATCTGCTGGAGCTGACTTCCACGGAAAAGGCATGGATGGCGTCGGTCTCCTGGGAATATCCGAAGGATCGGATGCTGGCCTTGCAACGCCAGAATCAGGCCGCGCAGGCTGGTGCGCCTGTCGATACCGGGCTGGCCCTGGAAAAGCTGCGCTTTCGCTATGCCGTCAGCGGCAGCAATCCCCCGTGGAAGCCGCTGCGGGCCTTCGATGATGGGCAGAAGGTCTATATCCAGTTTCCTACGGGCATTGCCCAAGGGGAGTTGCCCCCGCTCTTTGTGATCGGCGCCGAAGGCGACGGCCAACTGGTGAACTACCGCTTTCGCCCGCCGTACTACATCGTGGATCGGATGTTTGGTGCGGCCGAACTACGTCTGGGCGGTGATCGGGGCGACGTGGTGCGCATCGAACGCACCGATGGCGTGGCGCGGAGGAACTGAGCATGAGCGAGGAACGCACACCTGATGAAACCCCACCCCAGATAGCGGATAAGGTGGCACCCGAAACCGTGTCGCTGCGCGCCCAACCCCGGCCCGTCACGCGGCTGAACCGGCGTACGCTGGCCTTGATGGTAGGCGGGCTGTCGGTGGCTGTATTGGGCGCTACCATCTGGTCGCTGCAACCACAGCGGCGCGATCCGGGCGAGTCGGCCGAGCTTTACAACGTGGATCGGGTGTCAAAGTCGGAGGGGTTGGACGCCTTGCCTGCCGACTACTCCATGCTGCCGGCGCCGGAGGTGCCGCCCGATGTGCTGGAACTTGGCCCGCCGCTGCCCGGCGACTTGGGGCCGGCCATCGTCAACAGCCAGCAGCCAGCGGTTGCCACCTATACTCCGCCGGGCGTTGATGCGCAAGCCGCTGAACAGGAGGCGAGGCGCAAGGAAGCCGAGGCGGCCGCCGCCTCGCCGGTGTTCTTCCGTACCGGCCAGGGTCAGTCTGGCCAGCCTTCGGCGACGGCCACGCAGGCCGTGCCGGTGTCGTCGGGAACGGATAACACCTTGGCTGCCTTCGATCCGCTGGCCGCTGGGCCGGATTCGACAGCGGCGCAATCCACCGATCCCACGGCCGCACAGAACCGGCAAGACCAGAAAGAGGCGTTCCTACAATCCGGTTCTACCCAAACCCGTAATTCCGGCAATCTGCAATTACCCGCTTCGCCATATCAGGTCGTGGCGGGGACAGTCATCGCCGCCGCGCTTGTCACCGGCATCAAGTCCGATCTTCCTGGCGATGTCATCGGCACCGTGACCGAACCCGTCTACGATTCCGCGACCGGCAAGTACCTGTTGATTCCGCAAGGCTCGCGCATCCTGGGCCGCTACAACAGCCAGGTCAGCTATGGCCAAAGCCGGGTGCAGGTCGTGTGGCATCGGGTCATCCTGCCCGATACGTCTTCGCTCACGCTGGATAACCTGGTTGGCACCGACCCAGCCGGCTTCGCCGGCCTGGAAGATGGGGTGGACTGGCATTGGGGCCGCATCGTCGGCGGGGCCGTGTTGACGACGCTGATGGGTGTCGGCGCCGAGCTGGCTGCCCCGGAAAACCGCCAGGACGGCGACCGCATCATCATCGCCGGGCGCGACAGCGCCCAGGACAGCATCAACCAGGTCGGCCAGGAAATGACCCGGCGCAACATGAACATCCAGCCCACGCTCACCATCCGCGCAGGGATGCCGGTGCGCATCATCGTCAATCGCGATCTGGTGCTGCGGCCGTACCAGCCGTTGTTCTTCAACAAGGGAGTATCACAATGAGCACCACTCGGAAACTGCGGCTGGGGCCGCTGCCCAAGACCGAAACCGTCAAGTTGACCTTTGCCTGCCCGGCCAGTCTGAAAGCTGAGCTGGAGCGGTACGCAGCGCTACATGCCCAGACTTATGGGGAGGCGGTTGACGTCGTGACGCTGATCCCGCACATGCTGGAGGTGTTCATGGCCGGGGATCGGGGGTTCAGGAAGGGGAGCGTAGGCAAGACCGCGCCACCAAAACCAAGCTGACGGTATACACGGCAACCGCATGACCCGCTCGGATGCGCAGGCCAACGCTGCGCATTCTTCGTTCTGGGTGGGATGCGAGGGGGCAGGCTGTGCCAAAGTAAGGAGAAGGCGACCTTCTATGCTTGACCGAGTGATTGGCTACGATGTAGCACGCTCGGGCAAGTGTTCAGCTCAAGACTAATGATGCATTCTGAGGCCATGAAAGACATAAGGAGATCACCGTGCCAATGAATCATCAAGCTCACTACCCGGGCCTGGAAAAAATCGTCATACGAGACGCTTCGCCAGCGTTCTATCGCATCGCGGATGTGATGAAAATCACGGCACTTAGCAGGGCGACACTCTATAGACGAATTGCCGACGGTAGATTTCCGCAGCCGGTCCGGCTGGGTGGGCGGGCATGCGGGTGGAAGCCTTCTGATCTTCAAGAGTGGGTAGAAGACCCTCAAGGGTATACGACCAAGATTTGACTATGTATCCACGCGAGTGATGGCTTTGTGGTGCTGTAGAAGAGCCCAGCGTAGCTTTTGTCCAAACTTCGGGTTTTGGGACAGGAGCGGGACACCGACCATTCTGAGGGGAGCGCATAAGAAAAAGCGCCTAAGTCTTTCGACCTAAGCGCTTGATTTCGTTCACAAATTCTGGTGGCGCATCAGGGACTCGAACCCCGGACCTGCGGATTATGATTCCGTCGCTCTAACCAACTGAGCTAATGCGCCAAAGCACGCAATTATAAGGTGAACCTGAGACCTCCGCAACCTGACCTGGCCCTGCGGCGGGTTTCGCATGCGCCGCCAGACGACAACCCTGTCAGCGGGCGGCTGCTCGCTGCTGCAACAGACAGTAGGCGAGGGCGTTCTGCTCGCGCAGGCCGGGTTCCGGGCCGCGCCAGAAATGCAGCAAGAAGGCGTGGCGTGCAGCCTGGGGCCGGGTGGGGTCGTAGCCCAGGGCGGCCAGGGCCAGATCCAGGTCAAAGCCAGCGGGTGCATCCTGCAAAGGGCCATTGCACCACAGGCCGAAGCCCTTGCGGGCGAGTTGATCCCAGGGGAACCAGGCACTGGGGTCAACCTTGCGGCCGGGGGCCACGTCGGCATGGCCGACAAAGTTGGCTGTGGGGATGCGGTAGCGCTCTTTCAGGTCTGCGAGCAGTACAAGAAGCGCCTGGATCTGTGCAGCGGCGAAAGGCTCGTTGCCGTCGTTGTCCAGTTCGATGCCGATCGAGGCCGAGTTGACGTCTGTCTGTCCGTTCCACCACGACACCCCGGCATGCCAGGCGCGATTGCGCTCGTCGACCAGTTGCAGGATCCGGCCATCGCGGCTGATCAGGTAGTGCGCGCTGACCTGGCGGGCTGTCGAGGTGAGGGTGCGCAGGGAATCACGCAGGTCCTGGTTGCTTGTATGGTGGATGACGACCAGGTTGGGGCGCCGTTCGTCGAAACTGGGTGACGCGATGAAGGGCGCGCCCGGCAGGCCGCGCGGCGGCACACCCGCACAGGAGGCGAGCACGGCGCAGATGAGCAGCAGGCCATAGAGACGTACACGGAACATACGCCATTTTTGCATGGATACGCGGCCTGCAGTGAATACGTAAAGGCCCCGCCTTCTGGCGGGGCCTTGCTGCCGTTGTGGCAGCAGGCACTGCATGTGCGCAGTGCCCAGACAACACGGGAAGTGTGTTGAAGAACTACCGAACGGTAGCAGCTTCAGTGTAAGAACCCGGCCGGCTGATTGCCATCGGGGATTTCCCGATTATCGGCGCCGTCCGAGCAGCGACCCCATGAGACCACGCAGCAGTTGATTGGCGGTGTTGCGCACCATGCTCTTGGCCACGGACTGCACTACTCCGTCGCGCCGGCCGCCGCGTGGGCCTGTGGAGCCGAACAGAAAGTCGTTCACCGTACTGCCCATACCGGGCTGACTGGGGCTGTGCGGGGGTATTTCCGGTGCCCGTGTCGCCGCATCCGCCATTCTTTTCTGCAGGATTTCCCAGGCGGATTCACGGTCGATGGCGGTTTCATACTTGCCCGCCAGCAGGGAAGCGGACCGCAGGGTGTTTCGCTCGGCAGGCGTGATGGGGCCGATCCGGCTGCCCGGCGCGAACATCCAGACCCGTTCGGTGGGGCTGGGTTGGCCTTTTTCATCGAGCAGCGAGATCAGGGCCTCGCCCACCGCCAGTTCGGTGATGGCGGCCTGGATGTCCAGCCCCGAGCGCGGACGCATGGTCTGCGCCGCGGTCTTTACCGCCTTCTGGTCGCGCGGTGTGTAGGCGCGCAGGGCGTGCTGGATGCGATGCCCCAACTGGCCGAGGACGCTGTCCGGGATATCGGCTGGATTCTGCGTGACAAAATAGACCCCTACACCTTTGGAACGGATCAGGCGCACCACTTGCTCGACTTTTTCGAGCAGGGTGGGGGGTGCCGCCTTGAACAGCAGGTGGGCTTCGTCGAAGAAGAACACGAGCTTGGGCTGGGCCAGGTCGCCGACCTCGGGCAGGCGTTCGTACAGGTCGGCCAGCATCCACAACAGGAAAACCGCATACAGGCGCGGCGATTGCATCAGCCGGTCGGCCGCCAGGATGTTGATCATGCCGTGCCCGCGCGCGTCTGTGCGCAACCAGTCGAACAGATCGAGCATGGGTTCGCCGAAGAAGGTCTCGACGCCCTCGGTTTCGAGACGCAGCAGGCTGCGCTGTATGGCGCCGATCGAAGCCGCGGACACCAGGCCGTAACGGGTGCGCAGTTCGGCCGCGTGATCGGCCACGAACTGCAGCATGGCGCGCAGGTCCTTCAGGTCGAGAACCAGCAGGCCTTCGTCATCGGCGACCCGGAACACCACGTTCAGCGCGCCTTCCTGCGTGTCGTTCAGGTCCAGCATGCGTGCCAGCAGCAGCGGGCCCAGATCGGACACGGTGGCCCGTATGGGATGCCCCTGCTCGCCGAAGATATCCCAGAACGTGACCGGGCAGGCGCCCCAGGCCGGCTCGGGCAGGCCCAGTTCATGCAGCCGTTGCTCGAGTTTGGGCGATGGCTGGCCCGCCTGAGAGATGCCACCCATGTCGCCCTTGACATCGGCCAGAAACACGGGCGTGCCGATGCGCGAAAAGGCTTCCGCCAGCACCTGAAGGGTGATGGTCTTGCCGGTGCCGGTGGCGCCCGTGATGCAGCCATGGCGGTTCGCCAGCGCAGGTGGCAGACCGATGTCAATCCGAGCGTTGCGGGCAATCATCAGAGGGTCGCGCATTCAGGATCTCCGTCGGATATCACCATTAGATATGGCATGTCGGTTCACATGACTTTTACAAGAGGGGTGCCTGCCTGCAGGGTACCAATTTGTGCCGCATACTCAAAGCCCTGGTCCTGCAAGCGACGCACCAGCGTGGCAGCCGATGCGGGCGTGCAGGCAATCAGCAGGCCACCCGAGGTTTGCGGGTCGGTGAGCAGGTCGACAGCGTGCGGGGGCAGGGCGGGATCCAGCTCGAGCGCGTGTGCACAGGCCTTCAGGTTGCGCGCCGATGCGCCGGTGCGGATGCCTGATTGTGCCAGATCCATGGCTTCGGGCAGCCAGGGCAGTGCACCGAAGTCGAGCTGCGCCTGCAACCCGGAACCCTTGCATAGTTCGAGGGTATGGCCCAGCAGGCCGAAGCCGGTGACATCGGTGAGCGCGTGCACGTCGCGCTCGGCGGCCAGTTCGCTGCCGATGGCATTCAATTGGGTGGTGCTGCGGATCAGGGTCTGGTAGCCAGCCGGACTGAGTTGCTCTTTTTTCAGGGCGGCCGACAGGATGCCCACGCCCAGGCCCTTGGTCAGGAGCAAGGCATCGCCGGCCAGCGCCCGATTGTTGCGCTTGATGTGGTCCGGGTGCACCAGGCCCATCGCTGCCAGCCCATAGATGGGTTCCACCGAGTCGATCGAATGGCCGCCGGCAACTGGAATGCCGGCGCTCTGGCACACGGCCGCGCCCCCGGCCAGAATCGCCGCGATGGTTTCCGTGGGCAACACCTGGATGGGCATGCCGACCAGGGCCAGCGCCATGATGGGTCGGCCACCCATGGCGTAGATATCGGACAGCGCATTGGTGGCCGCAATGCGGCCGAAGTCATAGGGGTCATCCACGATGGGCATGAAGAAGTCCGTGGTGGCTACCAGTGCCTGGTGCTCATTGAGCAGATACACCGCGGCGTCGTCCGAAGACTCGGTGCCCACGAGCAGGTCGGGAAATGCACCGGCAGGCAACGCCTGGCCTACGAGCCGGGCCAGGACGTCCGGGGCAATCTTGCAGCCGCAGCCCCCGCCGTGGGATAGCGAGGTCAGGCGTGGGATGGGTGTGCGCATGTCGTTCATGATGGAGTGGGGTTGGATTCTTGCCGGATTGGGTTCTTGCCGGATTCGATTCAGGCCTGCACGGCCTGCGGGAGATCGAGTCGCCGGATCAATGCGCGCGCCTGCCCGGTCTGGTCGGCTGCCGTCGGATCGTAATCGTGGGTCGGCGCCTGATCCAGCCAGGTAAAGTGGTGATGGCTGCTGCGTTGGTAGGCCGGATCATAGTGTGTTTCGACCAGCGCCGTGAACAGTTCGGCCTTGCGTTGTTCATGTATCAAGGCCTGCCAATGGCTCACGGTCTTGCGGCTGTGCAGCCCGATCAGCTTGTCCAGAGCCTGACTGAAGGCGTCTGGATTCTGGAACAGGTGGTCGTAATCCTGCAGCAGGAATTCGATCCGCTTGGGCAGGCAGGTGCGGATGCGTACGCAGCGGCCGGCATGCATGGCCTGCAACAGGGCATCAGGCAGGCTGATATGGCCGATGCGCCTGCTTTCGGCCTCGATGAATACCGGACGGTGGGGGTCGAGTTGCTGCAGCGCCTGCAGCAGCAAGGTCTCGAAACGCTTCTGGCCCGGCTGGGCCTGATCCGGCAGGGCCCCCAGCAGGGAGCCCCTGTGGCACGCCAGGGCCTCGAGATCGAGTGCCTGTGCACCACTTGTGGCCAGCGCCTGCAGGAGGCGGGTCTTGCCCGAGCCCGTGGGGCCCGTCAGGATGACGTACTCGAAGGCACCTGGAAGGGTCGTCAGTTCTTCGATGACGTACCGCCGCCAGGCCTTGTAGCCCCCCTCGAGCTGGCGGGCGCGCCAGCCGATCAGGTTGAGCCAGGTGGCCATGGCGCCCGAGCGCTTGCCACCCCGCCAGCAATAGACCAGCGGCCGCCAGTTGCGCGGCTTGTCGACAAACAGGGTTTCGATGTGTTCTGCAATGTGCCGGGCCACCAGTGCGGCACCGGTGCGCGTGGCCTTGAATGCGGACTCCTGGGCATGCAGGGTGCCGATCAGCGCGCGCTCGGCATTGTCGAGCACCGGGGCGTTGACTGCGCCGGGGATGTGATCTTCGGCAAACTCAGCCGGGGTGCGCACGTCGATGATGTCGTCGAACAGGGCCAGCGCCTCTGGCCTGCAGGCAGACGCGCCGCTGGAAGGGTGCATGGGAGGCATGTTGGGGTAACTGACCGGTTGCGCAAAAGAACCCGCCGACTGGCAGGTGGCCCATGGGTGTGGTGGGTGCTGACGGGTTCGAACCGCCGACCTACGCCTTGTAAGGGCGCCGCTCTACCAACTGAGCTAAGCACCCCCAGGGCTGCTTCGGGCGCACGCCAGATGCAGGAGCCGCATTGTAGCGCGTAATTGAAAAAGCCACCATGGGGTGGCTGCAGGCAGACAGGAACACCCGTATGCTTATTTCCTGGCGTTGACCGTGTCCTTGAGTGCCTTGCCTGGACGGAATTTGGGCACGAACGCTTTCTTGATCTTGATTTCCTTCCCCGTTTGCGGATTGCGCCCGGTGCGCGCCGCGCGTTCGGTGACCGCAAAAGTGCCGAATCCGACCAAGGTGACCGAATCTTTTTTCTTGAGGGTGGCTTTGACGGTTTCGATGAAGGCCTCGAGGGCACGGCCTGCGTCTGCCTTGGATAGGTCGGTCTTGGATGAGATGCTTTCGATCAGCTCGGTCTTGTTCATTGACGGATTACCCCTGTGATTGTTTTGCCCTGGCAACACGGACTGCCAGAGGTTCGATGAATGATGCTGCCGTGCGCCAGAACATGCGATGCACCCCAAGTGGGCAAGCGCACTGGCTAAGGCGTATTAGGCCTACGAATGGCTGGAGTGTCAAGAAAAAAATCCCTGAAACCCGCATGTTTTCTGAACTCTGCAGATAAAACAGAACGTTTTTCGGGTTAACCCTGCCAGGGGGATTCTGCCAGTGCATTGCCGAAATCCGCGATCAGATCGGCCTCGTCTTCGATCCCTGTGGAGATGCGCAGAAACCCGTCGGGGATCCCCATCAGTGCGCGCCGTTCGGGGCCCATCTCGTAGTAGATGGTGTGTGCAGCCGGCAGCACCAGGGTGCGATTATCGCCCAGATGGGTGGCCAGAGCCACCACGCGCAGGCGATTCAGACAATCGAATACGTCGACCGAATCATGCAGTTCGACCCCCAGCAGGCCGCCAAAACGGTTGCCGAACCAGCGTGCCGCCCTGTCGTGCTGAGGGTGTACGGGCAGGCCTGGGTAGTGGACCTTCTGTACCTTGGGATGCTGTTCGAGAAAGCGTGCCAGAGCCAGTGCATTGCTGCAGATGCGCGTCATGCGCAGGGCAAGGGTTTCGGCGCCGGCCGCGATGCGGTGGGCCATATCCGACGACAAGGTGCCCCCCATGTCGCGCAGGCCTTTTTTCTTGATCTGCAACAGGCCCCAGTTGTGTGAGTCACCCTTGCGGTAGGCGTCGTGGATGTTGGGGTAATGGCGCCAGTCATACAGCCCGGTCTGGGTAACGGCGCCACCCAGAGCATTGCCATGCCCGCCGATATGCTTGGACAGTGAATTGATGACCAGTGATGCCTGGAAGCGCCGACCCGGTGCAAGCCACGGCGAGGACAGCGTGCTGTCGACCACATAGACCAGCCCGTGCTGCGCACACAGCCGGCCAATGCCTTCCAGATCCGCCACCTGGGTGCCCGGGTTGGCGATCGTCTCGACGAAGACCATGCGCGTGTTTGCTTTCAGGGCGGTTTCGACTTGGGCGACATCGGTGGCGTCGACCAGTGTGACGGCGATGCCGAGGTTCTCCAGGGTCATCAGCAGGCTGTTGGTGTTGCCAAAAATATACCGGCTGGAAATCAGGTGGTCACCACTGCGCAACAGCGTCAGGAATGTGGCCGTCAGGGCCGCCATTCCCGTCGCGAAGGTGACGGTGCCCTGGCCTTCTTCCATCTCGGTGATCTTGGCTTCCAGCGAGGCGGTGGTGGGGGTGCCCTGGCGGGCGTAGGTGTAGCCCGGCTTGCCCTGGAATACAGCCGCGAGCTCGCGGGCATCGGTGTAAGCGTATTCGGTCGAAGGGTGGATGGGCTGGTGGATCTCGCCGTGCTGCAGATGGGCGCGGTGGTCGTGGTGTACCAGTTGGGTGGTAAAGCCGGATTTGCTCATGATCGGGAGTACGGGGTGTTGAAGTACGGGGTGTTGAATGAAGTAGCCGGGCCTGTGGGTGATCGTCGGCCAGATGTGTCGACCTGAGGCCCTGGGTCAGGATCGGCTGGCCAGGCAATGCGCATGCAGGTCATCGAGCTCATCATTATCCACCCTTTGCAGGGCTTCTCTGGCGTACGGTTTCATATAAGCATATGGCGCTGGCGACGCTGACATTCAGGCTCTCCACAGCGCCCAGCATGGGGATGTGCACCAGTTCGTCACAGGTCTCGCGCGTCAGGCGCCGCATGCCATGGCCTTCCGACCCCATGACCCAGCCCAGCGCGCGCCGTGCCTCGACCTGGTGCAGGCTGCCTGGCGCCTGATCATCGGTGCCGATCAGCCAGATGCCACGCTCGCGCAGTGCGCGCAGGGTGCGTGCCAGATTGGTGACGGTCAGGTAGGGGATGGTGTCGGCTGCGCCGCAGGCCACGCGGTGCACCGTGGCGTTCAGACCCACGGCACGGTCTTTGGGGGCAATCACCGCGTGCACGCCCGCGGCATCTGCCGTGCGCAGACAGGCGCCAAGATTGTGTGGATCTGACACGCCATCGAGAATCAGCAGGAAGGCCGCTTCATCACGATCTTCGAGAGGGTCGAGCACGTCATCGATGCCTATGGCCAGTGGTCGTGGGTGCGCCAGGGCCACGATGCCCTGATGCCGGATGCCGCCGGCGAGCCCATCGAGGCGTGATGCATCCACCGCGCGCCAGGTGATGCCGGCTTCATCGAGCTGCTGCTGGCAGCGCTGCATGCGGGCGTCGCGCCGTGAGGCATCCATGAACACTTCGCGCACGGTGTCCGGTGCATGGCGCAAGCGCGCCTGCAAGGCATGAAAGCCGACCAGTACCTGTTGGGAAGACATCTTCAATCCTGCTGTTCTGTCAGTGGTTCAGTGTGGTTCGGGCTGGGTATGGGGTGCTTCAGCTGCGTCGCTTGGCACTCTGGCGGTCGTCTTGCCTGACCTGGGCCCGGCGCTGTCGCGCTGTCGTGCCGCGCAGGGCAGCGGGCTTCGTGCTGGCTGCTTTTTTGCGTGGCCGCGCGGGTGCCTCGGCGCTGGCTGTTGCGTCGGACAGCAGTGTCTTGGCGTCTTCCCCGCGTACCAGGCGAAAGTCGATACGCCGGGATTCGAGATCGACCCGGGAAATCTGCACCTGCAGGGCGTCGCCCAGGCGGTATCTGAAGCCGCTGCGTTCACCGCGCAGTTCGTTCTGCGCTTCGTTGTACTGGAAATAATCGCCGCCCAGCTCTGAAATATGCACCAGACCATCCACGTACAGGGTGTCGAGCGTGACAAACACGCCAAAGCCGGTGACGCCACTGATGTGCCCGCTGAAGACCTCGCCGACATGTTCGCGGGCAAACCAGCATTTGAGCCAGGCTTCGACATCCTGCGAGGCTTCGTCGGCGCGCCGCTCGCGGGCCGACAGTACGTCGCCCAGGGCCTCCCAGGCTTCTTTTTCGCGCTGCCGCACAGGCAGTGCGGGATCTGGGGACAGGCCGGGCAGCACGGGCGGGTGGTAGGGTTTGCGGTGCAGGATGCCGCGTATGGCGCGATGCACGAGCAGATCGGGATAGCGTCGTATGGGCGAGGTGAAATGCGTGTAGCGTTCGTAGGCCAGACCGAAATGCCCGCTTTGCTCGGGGCTGTAGATGGCCTGCTGCATGGACCGCAGGCACAGGGTCTGGATGACGTTGAAATCGGCCCGCGAGCGGCTCTGCTGTATCAGCCTGGCATAGTCGGCGGTGGCGGGTTCATCACCGCCTTCGAGGCTGAGCCCCAGCAGTCGCAAGTGCTCGCGCAGCGCCTGCAGCTTTTCGGGCGTGGGACCCTCGTGGATGCGGAACAGCGCATTTGCCTTGTTGCGCACGATGAAGTCGGCCGCGCAGGTGTTGGCAGCCAGCATGCATTCTTCGATCAATCGGTGCGCATCGTTGCGCACCGCGGGCTCTATGCGTTCGATGCGCCCCAGGGGATTGCTGATGATGCGGGTTTCGACGGTTTCGAAATCGATGGCCCCGCGTTTGCGCCGGGCCTGTTGAAGGGCCTGGAAAAGTGCGTAGGCCGTCTGCACGTGGGGCAGCAGTTCACCCAGTGCCTGGGCCGAAGGCCCCTCGGCCTGCTGCAGCGCCGCCCAGATGTCATCGTACGTGGTGCGCGCCCGCGACTGAATCACCGCCTCGTAGAATTGATAGGCAATCACCGTGCCCGCCCGTGCCCCTTGCATGGGTATGGTCATGTCGCAGACCATCACCAGCCGGTCGACGGCCGGGTTGAGCGAACAGATGCCATTCGACAGGGCCTCGGGCAGCATGGGGATCACACGGCGCGGAAAGTACACGCTGGTGCCGCGCTCGAGCGCATCCTGATCGAGCGCGCTGCGCTCGCGTACGTAGTGGCTGACATCGGCGATGGCCACGAGCAGGCGCCAGCCGGGCCTGGCCCGCTTGCCGGTGCCCAGGTCGGCTTCGGTGCAGAAGATCGCATCGTCGAAGTCGCGCGCGTCTTCGCCGTCAATGGTCAGGAATGGCTGGTCGCGCAGATCGATGCGCCCGGCCAGTTCACGCGCCTGCACGGTCTGGGGCACCTTGTCGGTTTCGGCGAGCGTCTCGGGCGAGAATTCGTGCGGTACGTCGAACTTGCGCACGGCAATCTCGATCTCCATGCCGGGGTCATCGATTTCGCCCAGGACTTCGACGACACGGCCCTGTGCCTGGACATGGCTGGCGGGTTGACGCAGGATCTGCACCGTGACGACCTGGCCGGGCTCGGCCCCGGCCGTATCCTGCGGGCTGATGAGGATGTCATGCTTGATCCGCTGGTCTTCGGGGGCCACCACATAGGCGCCGCGTTCTTTCAGAAAGCGCCCGACGAGCCTGAGCGTACGGCGCTCGAGCACCTCGACGATGGCACCTTCGGGCCGCCCGCGGTATTCGCCGTGGTCTTTGGCGCGCACGCGATCGCCGTGCAGCACCTTGCTCATTTCGTGTGGTGACAGGAAAAGATCGGGGCCATCGTCATCGCGGATCAGAAAACCGAAGCCATCGCGATGGCCCTGGACTACGCCGGTGATGAACTGCGTATTCTTGCAGACCTGCAAGCGGCCCTGGGTGTTGAATCGCAACTGGCCGTCGCGTTCCATGGCCTTGATGCGGCGAATGAAACCAATGGAGGGTGGCAGGCTGGCCTGGGCGGCGTCAGCCAGGGCATCGAGCGTCATGGCCTTGCCGGCCTGGCGCAGATACTGCAGGATCTGCTCTCGCGTCGGGACCGTTGGATCATAGTCTGCCGGCAGATCGGCAGCGGGTTCTGGGCAAGCGGAAAGATTATTGTCGTTGTTGTTGCGCTTTTTCAAAGGGTGTTTGCATCCAAAAAAATAGTGATGTATAGTTTCGCATTCGCTCGAGGTCAGTGTGTTGCGACTTCGGCAAAGGTTATAGCATACACGTTATGCAGTGCCCAGGTGGCGGAATTGGTAGACGCGCATGGTTCAGGTCCATGTGCCGCAAGGTGTGGAGGTTCGAGTCCTCTCCTGGGCACCACTTAATAGAAATCTGTTGATCGTATAGAATCAAAATCTTTCAATATCAACAGGTTCGCGGGTAGCCGCTGAAAGATTTGGATGGCCGGATAGCAGTAGTTTGCAACGTCCGGCCCCACAGCGGCCCCACACAATGCCCCAATGGCGTCAATCCAGAAAATCGCCCAAGGCTGGCGGGCACAAATCAAAAAACTAGGCGTGCGCGACAGCAGGCTGTTTGCGACGCGCCGCGAGGCCGTGACATGGGCAGCTCAGCGTGAGCTGGAGATCGTCAATCGGGCGAAAACCCCGCTACCAGACCAGCATACCTTACGCCAGGCCCTGCGCCGATACGCGGACGAGGTCTCGCCCAAGCACAAGGGCGAACACTGGGAACAGGTCAGGCTCTCGGCCTTTGAGTTTTACCGACTACCGCTTGACTTGCCGTTGAGCCAGATCACCGCACAGCACGTCGCAGACTTCCGGGACTCGCGTGGGACCAAGGTGGGGCCTGCCTCAGTGCGCCGCGAAATGAATCTGCTGTCATCCGTATTCGAGTCCGCGCGCCTTGAGTGGGGCTGGATCGATGAAAACCCATGCGGCGACGTTCGCCGCCCGCCACCCTCGCCGCACCGCGAACGCACGATCACGACACGCGAAATACGGGCGATGTTGCGCAGCATGAGGCATGGGCAGGACGTGAAAACCCTCACGCAGGCCGTGGCGGTGTGCTTTCTGTTGGCCCTATCTACGGGAATGCGGGCGGGCGAGTTGTGCGGACTGGCCTGGGCGCGTGTATTCGATGATCACGTACATTTGCCGACCACGAAAAACGGTAGGGCGCGGAATGTGCCGCTTTCGCGTCGGGCGCGCCGATACATAGGGTTGATGCGCGGGTTCGATGATACGCTGGTATTCGGGATCACCACCCGACAGCTCGACGCCCTGTTCCGAAAACATCGGTGCATGCTGGGGCTGTCCGGCTTCACGTTCCACGATTCGCGGCACACGGCCGCCACGATGATGGCCAAGCGTGTAGATGTGCTGACCCTGTGCAAGATCATGGGCTGGTCCGACCCGAAAATGGCGATGGTCTACTACAACCCAAGCGTCTCAGACATTGCGGCCTCGCTCGGATAGGTACTGTCGGATCGCCTCGCCTGGGATCCTGCCGTCCACGATCCGGATTTTCCGCTCGACGATGCGCCGCTGCAGCGTGTTGTAGCTGATACCCAGCATTTCGCAGGCCTGTTGTTTGGTGTATAGAGTCAGGTCGCTGATGGCCTGCTCAGCGCCACGCCGGGCGGCTTCGGCCAGCAGCTCAGATAGCCGCGACTCGTCCATCGTGATCATCGTTGGCCTCCCAGTTTCCGCCGATCCTCCAGCCGGACCTCCACAAAATACTCTACCCACCGCGCGATCGCATAAAGACACACGCCCAGCGCGATGCCGAGGAAAAATGTAATGACGCTCACGATTTCTCCTTTGCCGCACGGGCGGCGTCGATAGCGGCGTCCAGCAGTCGGCAGGCGCGGTTGTGAGCGATGAGAAGTCGGTTTTGCAGGTCAGCCGGCCCACAATCCACGAGGGCCTCAACCAGCCAGTTTGCGGCCCCTTGAAGGGGATCGCCCGCATCCTCCCGATCCTGGACGCTGGACAGGACTGCGAGTGCAGCACTGAATTCGTCGCACAGATCCATGTCGGCCTGAGTCCACCCCTCGTCGCTGACAAATCGTCCAAGCGCGTCGGACACACGCTCGAGCAAGTCAGTTGTCATCTGCTGGTTGACGATCACAGGCGCCTGTGCGGCAACGGGCGAGGCGTAGAGCGGCTCGACATGCAGAAATTCGCCCGTGGACGGCACCTCGTGTGGCATCACAGCGTAGGTTGACCAGCCCTCTTCGTCGCACTCCCGGCATAGAAAAGCCACAGGCTCCTGCGCTACAGGCGGCTCCACAGGCAAAAGCCCATCAATCAAGTGCGCAAAAGGCTCACCGTTGGCGGCCGCGCTGAGCACGTCGAGGAAGCGCACGGGCATGTCGTAGGCACCCGCCGCCTGGTAGAGTGCTGCGGCCAGGGACTGCCACGGCTCCTGCGCTACAGGGGCGGCTTCCAGCATTTCGACGTACTTCTTTAACTCTCGGATCGCCTCAAGTGTGACGCCGGGATCAAATTCCCACGTGTCGATTCCTAATTCGTCGTCTATACGAGCGAGATCCTCGGCGAACTCGTCATCTGGAGGGCAATCCCCGCACCGCGTCGGCCCCACACTCGCGGCAAGCTCGGCACCGAGAAACACGGGCACACCCTGGTCAATGCTGGTCGGGCACAGCGTCACGTATCGGCCCTCGCGTAGCAGGTCGATTGCGGCGGGCGTGATGTAGCCAATCGGCTCCGCACTCGCGGCAGGCTGTGCGGGCTGGCCGTAGCTAAACACATCGTCCAATGCCTTTGAATACAGAGCGTAATCATCATCGTAAAGATTGTTGCGAAGGAAATTATCAATCGCATCGTATGCCTCGATCACCTCCTGCGCTGGCTCGGCAACTGTCAAGGATTCCTTGATAACTGGGGTGGCTGGTTGTGGGGTCATGTATATATTCAGCGCAATGTTTTGTAGGGCTATGTGATCAGTGCCCTGCTGCTTTCCGGTTGCGTAACGGTCAAGCACGGCTCGATCTTCACTAGATACCCCTGGGATATCTTTTGCTACACGTAGGGCGTTTCCATAAAAGCCATCGCCCATAGCTGTTCGCTCAAGCTCCCAGCCGATACGTTTATAGTTGTAAGGCTCACCCCTGCGCTGGCGGTCGGCTTCGATGGCTTTCCTCGCATAACTATGCATAGCCGGTATAGCGTCACCGTATTCTGGCAGTTCATCATAATGCAACGGCGGCAGTTCAATGTCGTGAGTGTTCATTTCAATTCTTCCTCGCACAATTTGCGCAGGGCGCTGAGGGCTTCTTCGCATGAGCGACCTTGAGACAGCTCGATCAACTCGATAGGCTCGCCATCCTCGTCCGTCTGTCCTATATCAGCGTAGAGCGCGAACATGCCGCCCACGTCTTCCATGCTGATATCAATTTCATGCCGGGTGAAGAATTCTTCGTCGTCAGGCAGGACGTTCTTTACGTCGATTTCCTGCGTCCTACCATCTGGTTGTTTGTAGAGCGTGACTATCATTCCCCACCCCCCTCAATGCGGCGCATTTGCCGACGAATCTCTTGGGCGGCAAGGGTCAACTGGCACGGTCGTTTCTGCGCCTGCGCCCATTGAGTTAGAGCGCATGGTTTGGGCTGAGCCTTCATCCATTCAGTGAGCGCGTTCATGGCTTCGCTCCCCCCCCTCAATGCGGCGGGCGTGGTCGATGGCTTCGTCAATACCCACCTTACCGTCAGCCACGTACACATCACCCGCAATGATTCTCTCAATGGCGCACGGAAGCTTCGTGATGCCGAACTTGTCGCACAGCCAGCGGTACCTTTCCGCATCCTCCCTATCCTGCGATTGCAGGGCTTCCAGCTCATTAAGTGCCTGTTGTGCCCGTTGATAAAACTGCAATCGGGAAATCTCGCTTGCCATTGCCATTTCAAAAGGCATTCGGATCACTCCCGACAGCATCAGGTCATTTGGCTCGGGCTTCTGCGATTGCAGGGCGGCTCGGCCTGCTTGGTAGCCAGCTGAGAATATTTCCTCATGTGTAAGTCGGGGCCATACTCCGCGCTTTTCTGCCCACGCCTCGAAATCGGCGCGTTCCAGGGTGTCCTGGGTGATGTCAGTCTTGGTTGTCATTGCGTGATCCTCCGAAATTCCACGACCCACACCCAGGGGTTGGACTCCCACGATCCTGGGCCGTTGATCTTGTCCCACAGGTAGGCAAAGCCACACGTCGCGGCTAGCCCCATCTTCAATGGCGACTTCCCGACAGCTTCTGCGGCGATCAAATTGTCGACTCCCTCCGCAATCACGTCATCATCGCTGATATCCCGCAGCCGCTCCACGCGCACGCCGGTGATTTCCAGCGTGATGCGGCTGGCCCAGCGGGGCATGTGGATGCTGGGGCGCAACTTGCCGGGCTCCGTGACGACGGGCGGCGTGTCGAACCCTCGCCAGCTGCCGGTGCGTTGGCCGTCTGCCTCATATTGCGTCGGCGCCCATGGTGTGCTGTATCCGGCGTCCAAGCATTTGTCAGCGACCGCGCCCGGCGACAGGTGATCGAGGCTTGCTGCAAACTGGAATGACTCGCGAACCCACAGCCGGCCGCCCGCCTCGCCGTAAGGGCAGTGCAGGCCAGTGTCGCCAATCTCGCCGGTTCCGCTGACAATCCACTGACGGTCGTTTTTCCATGCTATGTGGCCTCGCGGCTGCGGCTTGATGACCCTCCGCGTTTGCGTCTTGTGCCCGGCCAGGATGGATCTCACCATCGGACCGGAAAACAAAATGGGGCGCTCACGCATCACTGTCTCCCTGTTCCTGGCGGCGCATACCATTCCGTCTCGCCGTGAGCTTCCGTCGCGACATTGACGTCCGCGACCAGGTCGCGCAGCTTCTGTGTGTTGATGGTCATTTCAGTGCATCCTGTGTCAAATCACGGGCGACCCGGCGGATCACATTTGCCATGCGCGGCCCGGTCGTGGTCAAGATGACAGCACGATAGATTTCGACTGCCGTCTGGATCGCATCAATTTCGGCCTCAGTACCGCTCCAAAATGATTCGACCGTGCGTTGCTGACGGCGGTCATAGATCGCGTTTAGTGCTCCGACTGCCGGCTGTATCTCGGGCAGCAGGTGCCGGTGCTTTGCAACCGATTCGGACACGCGGTACAGGATCGTGATTGCGGCCGCGAGGTCGTGATAATGGGACTCGGATGCTCGGTGCAGGCGTAGCGCGATCAGGGCGTCCTGCAGAGGGGCCATGAGGTCACGCACGGCTGCGCCGCCGAGGCGGGTTGGGGGTTTGGTCATGCGACCTCCAATGATTCAACTTGCTCAATGCGCTCACCGACCCAACGGGCGACAGGCACCGCCCAACTATTACCCAGCGCTTTGTAGCGCGGGCCGTCAGCGGCTGGCTTTCCTCGATGCGGTACGAGCGTGTAGTTGTCAGGAAATCCCTGTAGGCGCTCACACTCCCTTGGGGTCAGACGGCGCACGGCCATTTGTGGCGTCATGCAAGCGGCTGGCTGGCCGCCGCCAGAAGCGCTTGGCAGCTTCAATGTGAAGGCGACAGGCAATATCGTTTCTGTCTCCGGGTCATACCGCTGCCCGGTCCCTGTTGTCAGGCACTGAGCAATAACGGGGTCTTGCCCCCGCGTTTCTCCGATGCGCTCGACGCCTCGGCCACTGCTTGTAAGGCACGGCGCAACATCATGGGTAAAACTTTCCCGCGCTTCTCGGCTCGGCGCAGAATCCCCCGACAGGCTGTGGCGCTCAAATAAAACCGCTGCGGCACGTCGCCAGTCTCCAAGATATCCGACAACGAACACACGTCGGCGTCTTTGGGCCACTCCGAAGTACTGAGCGTCCAGAACCCGGTAGGCGACCCCATACCCGAGTTGGCCCAGCATCCCGAGGAAGGCTCCAAAATCCCGTCCTCCGTTACTCGACAGGACGCCGGGGACGTTCTCCCATACCAGCCAGCGGGGCCGATATCGGCCAGCAATTGCACCAAAGGTGAGCATGAGGTTGCCACGCGGGTCATCCAGTCCTTTTCTGAGTCCTGCGACTGAGAAACTTTGGCATGGAGTTCCTCCGCAAAGAAGGTCAATTGAGACATCAGGCCAATCCTTGAATTTCGTCATGTCGCCCAGGTTCGGGACGTCCGGATAATGATGGTCCAGAACGGCACACGGGAAGGGATCGATCTCGCTAAACGCGACGGCGTGCCAGCCCAGCGGGTTCCACGCCACGCTGGCCGCCTCGATGCCCGAGCAGACGCTGAGAAACCGCACCATCACTTCCTCGCCTCGACGTACGCCATGAACCCTTCGAACGGATCGACGTGATGGCCGAACGCGGCGTTGTAGGCTTTCACGCCATCCTCAATCACGGCCTGCCACGCGCCGTCAGCCAGGTCTGGGTGGTCGTAGGCCTCCAGAAAGTCGAACAAACCGGGCACCGACTGCGGATTCGTTGGCTGGTTCGCGCGTCGCTTTTCTCGCCGGGCACGGCGGCTATATGGGTGACTCATCGGCTCTGCTCCTTCGTGCGCCCGCGCACGTACTGTTGTGACAGGTACATCGTGACGCCCGCCTGGTTGCGCACGAGCCACCGGCGCTCGAGCGTGTGACGGTCCTGGGCCAGGCGTATCAGCATTGAGGGGCCCCAGTGGGTGAGGCGGACAATGTCGCCTTCGGTCATGGCCGTTTGCCGAATTTCTGCAACGCAGATCGCACGATGTCCAGCACCTCGTCAGGGTCGCAGAATAGGAAAAACTGCTCTTCTCCAGCCCACGCAAGAATTTCGG
>Ga0172382_10001132_pt1 | contig 48422 bp, 40 predicted proteins | sample Leawel138RmetaG_FD_122245 | JGI IMG/M metagenome (GOLD analysis project Ga0172382, IMG submission 122245) | Leachate microbial communities from a municipal landfill in Southern Ontario, Canada - Leachate well 138R metaG | ecosystem: Engineered > Solid waste > Landfill > Unclassified | place... | reverse complement strand
GATTCGCTGCTGGAAGCCGGTGATGGCGGGCTTGCAGGGCGGCAACTGGCGGAAGCGGTGCCGGAATTCATCGAACTGTTCGATACAGCGCGGGGTGGCGGCACGACCGCGGCCGATATCAGCCGGCGTACGCTTTCCGGCGAAACGCAAACGCTTGCGGTGCGCTTCACGGCGGATAGCGGGCCGATACGCAACTATATCCTGACGTTCGACGATATCACCCAGCAAATTGCCGATCAGCGCCGCGCCGCCTGGTCCGATGTGGCGCGGCGTATCGCGCATGAGATCAAGAATCCGCTGACGCCGATCATATTATCTGCCGAGCGGCTGAAGCGCCGCTTTGGCAAACAGATTGGCGACGGGCGCGAAACCTTCGACCAGTTGACGGAGACCATCATCCGGCAAGTTGGTGATTTGCGGCGCATGGTTGATGAGTTTTCAGCCTTCGCGCGGATGCCGGCCCCCGGCTTCCGCCCCGAGAATATAGGGGAAATTGTCAGCCAGGCCGTGTTTCTGGCGGAGGTTGGCAATCCGGATATCCGTTTCTGGCTGGAAGTAGAAGAAGATCTGCCCGAGTTTGTTTGTGATCGCCGTCATATCGCGCAAGCCGTTGCCAATCTGATCAAGAACGCCGCCGAATCCATCCATGAAAAGCCGGGCGGCCCCACCGATCAGGATGAAGTGGCGATCATCGTCGGGATTGACGGCGGGCGCTTGCGTCTGACCATCAGCGACACCGGCATCGGCATCCCCGCCGAACTGCGGGAGCGGCTGTTCGAGCCTTATGTTACCACACGGGCGCGCGGCACCGGTCTGGGCCTCGCCATCGTCAAGCGGATCGTGGAAGATCACCATGGCCGCCTGGAGCTGGTCAACCGCGAAAGCGGCGGCGCAATGGCGCGCATGGACTTCGATCTCGCCCTCAATCGCGGACTCGTTTTGGCGTCCGCACCCCCTCCCACCGAAATCGAACGGGTCTGATATGTCTCTCGATATTCTTGTCGTTGATGATGAAGCCGATATCCGCATGCTGATTGCCGGCGTTCTGGAAGATGAGGGCTATCGCACCCGCACCGCCGCCAACAGCGATGAAACCTTCGCGGCCATCGCTGAACGCCGGCCGGCATTGCTGATCCTGGATATCTGGCTGCAGGGGTCGAAACTGGACGGGCTGGAAGTGCTGGACGCGGTGAAGGAGCGCGACCCGACCCTGCCGGTGCTGATCATTTCCGGCCATGGCAATCTGGATACGGCGGTAGCGGCGATCCGGCGCGGCGCCGAAGATTTCATCGAAAAGCCGTTTCAGGCGGATCAGCTGTTGCTGGCGGTCGATCGCGCCACCGAAACAGAACGCTTGCGCCGCGAAGTCGATGAATTGCGATCATTGGCCGGAATTGAAAGCGAATTGACCGGCAGCAGTCACACGATCAGTACCGTGCGTGCGACGATCAAGCGGGTGGGGGCGACGGGCAGCCGTGTGCTGATCCAGGGACCGGCGGGCAGCGGCAAGGAAGTGGCGGCGCGGCTGTTGCACCGCTGGTCCACACGGGCGGAACGTCCGTTTGTGGTGGTGGCGGCGGCGCGCATGGCTCCCGAACGGATGGAAGCGGAACTGTTCGGGGAAGAGCATGGCGGCGATCTTGTGCGCCCCGGTCTGCTGGAAGTGGCGGATGGCGGCACCCTGTTCCTCGATGAAGTCGCGGACATGCCGTTGACCACCCAGGCCAAGATCTTGCGCGTTCTGACAGACCAGACGTTCCAGCGCGTCGGCGGCGTCCGCTCGGTAAAGGTGGATGTGCGGCTGGTCTCGGCGACGTCCCGCGATCTGCCGGAGGAAATTGCCGCCGGGCGTTTCCGTGAAGATCTCTATTACCGGTTGAATGTCGTGCCGGTGCGCGTGCCGGCGCTGGCCGAACGGCGCGAGGATATCGGCCAACTGGCCGAATATTTCCTTGCCCGGCTGGCGACCGAACGGCGCATACGTACGCCGGTTTTATCGGAGGACGCGCTGGTGGCGCTGCAATCCTATAATTGGCCGGGAAATGTCCGCCAGCTGCGTAACGTGATGGAGCGGACGCTGATCATGATGCCGGCACACGCCGGAGATACAATCGAACTCGATCATCTGCCGCCCGAACTGACCGCCGAATCTGCCAAACTGCTGCCTGGAGAAACATCGCGGTCGATTATGGCGACGCCCTTGCGCGAGGCGCGCGAGGCGTTTGAGCGCGAATATCTGCGCGGGCAAATCCGGCGTTTCTCGGGGAATATCAGCCGCACGGCGGCGTTCATCGGCATGGAACGCTCGGCGCTTCATCGTAAACTGAAGGCACTGGGCATTACCGATGCCGAACGGGAAGACGAATAAAAGAAAAGGGCCGGGAGATATTTCCCGGCCCCGTTTGCTCAGGCCTTGTCGCCTTCGATCGCAACGCTCGCCGGTTCGGCGGAACCGATGGCAATCTTGCGAGGTTTTTTATGCTCGGGAATCTCGCGGACGAGATCGACGTTGAGCAGCCCGTTTTCGTAGGACGCGCCGACCACCTTGATTACATCGGCAAGCTGGAAGCGCCGTTCGAAATCACGGCGGGCAATGCCGCGGTGCAGGAAGCTGCGGCCTTCGCCATTGGCTTCCGGCGCGCTCTTGCCAGAGATCACGAGGGCATTTTCCTGTACCGTAATGTCCAGTTCGGCTTCGGAGAATCCGGCGACCGCCATGGTGATCCGGTAACGATCCTGATCGAGCTTTTCGATATTATAGGGCGGATAGGCGCTGTCGCCATCGGATGCGCGGGAGGCAAAATCGACGAGGCGATTAAGATTTTCAAATCCGACAGACGAACGGAGAAGGGGGGCAAAATCAAATGTGCTGCGCATGTTCATCCTTTCAAAGCAATGACATAGTAACACCCGCCAACAGGCCGGGCGAAAATGGAAAAGACCCCGATTCCGGCGATCCTTCCCGGAAGAAAATATGGGACCGGGCGAACTGCGTTTCAAGATTGCCGCAGACAGGCCAACCCCTGTATGGCAGCGCTTTCGCCCTGTTTGGCGATCCCGATGTATATGCATCAGAGATGGAAGATTGAGGCAGACGGAATGACATCCACCAACGACATCAGGCGCTCGTTCCTCGAACATTTTGAGGCCGCCGGTCATGTTGCGGTTCCGTCCGCGCCGCTGGTGCCGCAAAATGATCCCACGCTGATGTTTGTGAACGCCGGGATGGTGCCGTTCAAAAATGTCTTCACCGGGCTTGAGACGCGGCCCTATACCACAGCCGCATCCTCGCAAAAATGCGTGCGCGCGGGTGGCAAGCATAATGATCTGGACAATGTCGGCTATACGGCGCGCCACCATACTTTCTTTGAAATGCTGGGAAATTTTTCCTTCGGCGATTATTTCAAGGAAGAGGCGATCAAACTTTCCTGGGATCTGCTGACGCGCGCGTGGGAAATTCCCGCCGACAGGCTGACCGTTACCGTCTATCACACCGATGATGAAGCCTTTGATCTGTGGCGACGCATTTCCGGCCTGCCCGAACAACGGATTATCCGCATCAGCACGAACGATAATTTCTGGTCGATGGGTGATGTCGGCCCATGCGGCCCCTGCTCGGAAATTTTCTACGATCATGGCGCGCATATCCGCGGCGGACCGCCGGGATCGCCGGATGAAGACGGCGACCGCTTCGTCGAAATCTGGAATCTGGTATTTATGCAGTTCGACCAGTTGCCGGATGGCCGCCGGGTCGATTTGCCGCGACCGTCCATCGACACCGGCATGGGGCTGGAGCGTATCGCCGCCGTATTGCAGGGCACGCACGACAATTTTGAAACGGACATCTTCCGCGCGTTGATCGCTGAATCCGGCGCGCTGACCGGGACCTCGACGGACGCGCCGGAAACGCGTGCATCCCATCGTATTATTGCCGATCATTTGCGTGCTTCCGGTTTTCTGGTCGCCGATGGCGTGCTGCCGGCGAATGAAGGGCGCGGCTATGTGTTGCGGCGGATCATGCGGCGGGCGATGCGCCACGCGCATCTGTTGGGCGCGAAGGAACCGCTGATGCACCGGCTGGTGCAGGTGCTCGTTTCCACCATGGGTGCTGCATGGCCGGAACTGTCGCGCGCGCAGCCGCTGATCGAGGAAACGCTGAAGCTGGAGGAATCCCGTTTCCGGCAGACGCTCGACAAGGGGTTAAAACTGCTGGAGGAGGCGACTGGTGGCCTTGCGCCGGGCGCGGTGCTGCCGGGCGACGTGGCGTTTCGCCTCTATGACACCTATGGCTTTCCCTATGATCTGACCGAAGACGCGCTGCGGGCGGAAGGGCGCGGGGTCGATCGTGCCGGTTTCGATGCCGCCATGGCCGAACAGAAAGCCCGCGCCCGCGCCGCCTGGGCCGGCAGCGGAGCAAGCGCGACAGATAGCCTGTGGTTCGATCTGGCCGAACGGCTGGGGGCGACGGATTTTATCGGTTATGCCGCCCATGAGGCGCAAGGCCAGGTAACGGCCCTCATCGTCGATGGCGTGGAAGTGCAGTCGGCCAAAGCAGGCGATGCGATTACGCTGCTCGTCAACCAGACGCCTTTTTACGCTGAATCGGGTGGGCAGGTCGGCGATAGCGGGGTGGTAACAGGCGAGCAGGGCTTGCGCATCCGCATCGACGACACGGCCAAGCCACTGGGCAAGCTCCATGCCCTTCGCGGAGTGGTGGAATCCGGGGAAGTCCGGGTTGGTGAAGCTGTCACCCAGATTGTCGATAGCGAACGGCGCTCCGCGATCCGCGCCAACCATTCCGCCACACATTTGCTGCACGCGGCGCTTCGACAGGTGTTGGGCGAGCACGTCACACAGAAAGGCTCTCTGGTCGCCGCAGACCGGTTGCGGTTCGACTTTTCGCATCCGAAAGCGCTGAGGGCTGACGAAATCACGCAAATCGAGACGCTGGTTAACCGCGAGATTCGCGCCAATGAGCCGGTTTCCACGCGGTTGATGACGCCGGAAGCCGCGATCGAGGCCGGCGCGATGGCGCTGTTCGGTGAAAAATATGGCGAGGAAGTCCGTGTGCTGTCGATGGGGACGGCGAATGACCTGGGTCGCAACTGGTCGGTGGAATTGTGCGGCGGCACCCATGTGTCGGCGACCGGCGATATCGCGCTGTTCCGCATCATTTCCGAATCGGCGGTGGCGGCAGGTGTGCGGCGGATCGAGGCGCTGACGGGCGAAGCGGCGCGGCAATATCTGCTGGAGCAGGAGGCGCTGCTGAAAACCGCAGCCGGAACCCTGCGTATCCGCCCGGATGCCGTACCGGAGCGAGTGGCTTCACTAACGGATATGGTCAAGCGGCTGGAACGTGAACTGGCGGATGCCAAACGCGCGCTGGCGCTGGCAGGTCCGGCGGCGGATCAGGCGGCTGCGCCGGAAAAGATCGGTGAAATCGGCTTCCTGGGCCAGGTGCTGGAGGGCGTGGAAGCGAAAGCCTTGCGCGGCCTGGTGGACGAAGCGCGGGCGCGCGTCGGTTCGGGCGTCGCCGTGGTGATTGCGGTGAACGAAGGCCGTGCATCGGTAGTCGTTGGCGTAACCAGGGATCTGACCGGCAATCTTTCGGCGGTCGATCTGGTGCGCACGGCAGCGGCGGTGCTGGGCGGGCAGGGCGGCGGCGGTCGGCCCGACATGGCGCAGGCGGGCGGGCCGGATGGCGCGGCGGCCCAGGATGCGCTGGCGGCGGTGCGCGAAGCAGTGGCAGCAGCCACGGGAATAGCCGCATGACCATGGCCCAGGGGGGGCTTGCGGAAGGAAAAGCGGCGGTTGTCCGGCGGCGTGTGCCGCGCACCGCCATCATCGACATCGGCTCCAACTCGGTGCGGCTGGTGGTATACAAGGGGCTGGCGCGCGCGCCAGCGATCCTGTTCAATGAAAAGGTGATGGCCGGTCTCGGTCAGGGGCTGGCGGTTGATGGCTGCCTGTCGGCACGATCGATGGATATGGCGGTGACAGCCATCGCGCGTTTTTCGCTGTTGTGCGAGGCGATGCAGGTCGATTCCCTGCGGGCCGTGGGCACCGCTGCGGTGCGCGAGGCAAAAAATGGGCCAGCATTCGTCGATCGGGTCCGCGCGGAAACGGGCATCGGCATCGAAACCATCTCTGGCCAGACCGAAGGGCTTTGCGCGGCGCTGGGCGTGATTGCCGCCATTCCCGACGCAGATGGCATTGTCGGCGACCTGGGCGGCGGTTCGCTCGAACTGGCGCGGGTGGCCGGTGGCGAGGTGCATGAGCGCATGTCCCTGCCGCTGGGGTCCTTGCGCCTTGATGCGCAGCGGAAAGCGTCGCCGCAATCCTTCGCCCGCAATCTCGACCGCGCGCTGGAAGCAGTGGAATGGGCGGGGCTGGGCGCGGGCAAGCCTCTCTATGCGGTTGGCGGAAGCTGGCGGGCGCTGGCGCATTTGCATATGCACCTGAACGACTGGCCGCTGCCCGTTATTCACCAATATAATATGCGCGTGGATACATTGCCGCGCCTGGCGCGGACGCTCGCGCATATCTCGCCCAAGGCGCTGAAACAGATACAGTCTATCCCCACCGCGCGCGGACCACAATTGCCAGGCGCGGTCGCGCTGCTGAAGGCGGTAACGAAACGGCTGGACAGTAGCGGGATTATCATGTCGTCTTACGGACTAAGGGAAGGGCTGTTATACAGCGACTTGCCGGAGCCGGTGCAGCGGCAAGATCCTCTGCTGGCCAATGCGCGGGACGAAGCGATGCGGTCGGGCCGGTTTTCCGATGGCAGCGATCCCGAAATCGGTGACGCGCTGCTGGCTTTCACCGACCAGCTTTTTCCCGGCGAACCGGCAGCCCAGCGCCGTATACGACATGCGGCCTGCCTGCTCGCCGATACCACATGGCGCGCACATCCGGACATGCGCGCCGAAGACGGCCTGTATCTGGCGCTGCATGGCAATTGGGTGGGCATAGACGCCGCCGAACGGGCGATGCTGGCGATGACGCTGTTTGTGGTGAACGGTGGCAGCGCGCCGGGGCCGGAAACGCAACGGCTGCAACGCCTGGCCCCGCCGCATCGCTTCGAGCAGGCGATGCACTGGGGGCTTGGCGTGCGCTTCGGTCAGCGCCTGGCCGGCGGATCGACCGTTTTGCTGGAGGGCACCCGCGTGAAGCGCACGAATACGGAACTGGTGCTGAAGCTGGATGGGCCGCTGGCTAGTCTGTATGGGGATTCGGCGCGGCGGCGGCACCGGATTCTGGCCCAGGTTCTGGGGCTGGAACCGGCTCTGCGGGTGGATGGGGCGTCAACGACCGCATCCTGAGCTTTCCGTCCGCCACCACGAAACCCAGCCGTCCTTCCACCAGCGCCAGCGCATCGTCGCCGAATAATCCCCGACGCCAGCCGGAAAGCAGCGGCAAATCGTGCGCCCCCCCGGCGAGCGCCTCCAGTTCATCGCTGCGCGCCACCAGACGGGGCGCGACCCCTTCTTCCTTGCACCGGATTTTCAGCAATAATTTCAGCAGGTCCGCAATCAACGACGCGTCACTGCTGAGGCCCGGGCGATGCTCCCGCGTCGGGATTTCGCTGACGGGCAGCGGCTCCGCCCCCGCAAGCACGGTCATCAACCGGGCGCCAATGGCGTTTTGTGACCAGCTTGTGGCGAGTCCACGCACCCGTGCCAGATCGGCCTGGGATTGCGGGGGCGCCGCCGCCAGATCCGCAAGCGTTTCATCCTTCAGCAATCGCCCACGCGGGATATTGCGCTGCTGCGCTTCCAGTTCGCGCCAGCGGGCCAGCGCCTTCAGCCGGCCCAGCACGTCGGGTTTGCGATTGGGCAGTTTGACGCGCAGCCATGATTGCTCCGGATCAACCCGATATTGCGTCGGATCGGTCATCCGCGCCATTTCTTCGTCCAGCCAGACGCCGCGCCCCGTCCGCCGCAATCTGTTCAGCATTTTCGGAAAAATCCGCGATAAATGTGTAACATCCCCGATGGCGTAGATAATTTGCCGCTCGGACAGGGGACGCCGCGCCCAGTCGGTGAAGCGTGCGCCCTTGTCGATATGCTCGCCGGCGAAATGCGAAACAAGATTGGCGTAGGAAACCTGTTCCCCCATGTTCAGGGCCATCGCCGCGATCTGCGTATCGAAGAGGGGTTGCGGCACTTTTCCCGTCAGATTCATGATGATTTCGAGATCCTGGCCGCCGGCGTGAACGACCTTCAGAATCGATTCGTCGGTCAGCAGGTCGAAGAACGGAGAGAGATCCATATCCTCGGCCAGGGGGTCTATGGCGAAGGCCTGTTTGTTGTCGGCAACCTGGATCAGGCAAAGCTCTGGATAATAGGTGCTTTCCCGCATAAATTCGGTATCAAAGGCGATATAGTCGCTTTTCGCCAGTTGCGCGCACAAATCGGCCAGAGTCGCGCTGTCGGTAACAAGGGGGTGAATATGCATGATCTGCGCATAACGGCTGAACGCGCGCTTGACAAAAGACTTCCGAACCGTCTGAACCGCCGACCATGACACATGCTTATCGCACCAATGATTGCAGCGCGCTGACCGCTGCCGATGTTGGCCGGAATGTTCGCCTGTCCGGCTGGATTCACCGCAAGCGCGACCATGGCGGCGTTTTGTTCGTCGACCTGCGCGACCATTATGGTCTGACGCAACTTGTCGTCGCCGCCGGATCGGAACATCTGGATACGCTCGACTCGCTTCGGCTGGAGTCGGTGGTGACGGTGGATGGTGAAGTGGTTGCCCGAGAGGCCGGGGCCGTTAATCCGAATCTGTCTACCGGGGCTATCGAGGTTCGGGTGCGCGACGTGATCGTGCAGTCGGCGGCGGAAGAATTACCGTTGCCGGTTGCCGCCGACACGGATTACCCGGAAGACATCAGGCTGAAATACCGCTTCCTTGATCTGCGGCGGGAGCGCATCCACCGCAACATGCTGCTGCGGTCGAATGTCATCGCCAGCCTGCGCAAGCGCATGATCGATCAGGGGTTTGTCGAATATCAGACCCCGATCCTTACCGCTTCCAGCCCGGAAGGTGCGCGCGATTTTCTGGTGCCCAGCCGTCTGCATCCCGGCAAATTCTATGCGCTGCCGCAAGCGCCGCAGATGTTCAAGCAATTGCTGATGGTGGCGGGCTTCGACCGTTATTTCCAGATTGCTCCCTGTTTCCGGGACGAAGACGCCCGTGCCGACCGTTCGCCGGGTGAGTTTTACCAGCTCGATTTCGAAATGAGCTTCGTCACCCAGGAAGATGTGTTCGCAGCACTGGAACCGGTATTGCACGGGGTGTTCGAGCAATTTGCCGGATGGAATCGCGAAACGCCATGGGAGGTAACGCCCGCGCCATTCCCGCGCATCTCCTATGCCGATTCCATGCTGAAATATGGCAATGACAAGCCCGATCTGCGCAATCCGCTGATCATTTCGGACGTCACCGAACATTTCCGCGATGGTGGCTTTGGCGTGTTCGCACGGATGATTGCCGACGGCGCGGTCGTGCGCGCCATTCCGGCGCCTGGTGCAGGTTTGCGGCCCCGTTCCTTCTTTGACGGAACCAACGAATGGGCGCGCAACGAAGGCTGGGCTGGCCTCGGCTACATCAATTTCAAGGGCGGCGAGGCCGGTGGCCCTATCGCGCGTAATCTTGAACCTGAACGCGTCGCGGCCATCGTCCGGCAAATGGGTCTGGGACCGGATGATGGCGTATTTTTTGCGACCGACAAGCCGTTACGTGCCGCGCGTCTGGCGGGTCTTGCGCGGACACGGGTGGGTGAGGAACTGGGCCTGATCGAGCAGAATGTCTATCGCTTCTGCTGGATCGTCGATTTCCCGATGTTCGAAGCGGATGAAGAAACCGGCAAGATCGACTTTTCGCATAACCCGTTCTCCATGCCGCAAGGCGAAATGGAGGCGCTGGAAACGCAAGATCCGCTGGATATCCTCGCCTGGCAATATGATATTGTTTGCAATGGCGTCGAATTATCTTCGGGGGCGATCCGTAATCACCGGCCGGATATCATGTACAAGGCGTTCGGTATTGCCGGATACAGCAAGGAAGAAGTAGATCGTAGTTTCCCCGGAATGCTCAATGCATTCCGTTACGGCGCACCGCCGCACGGCGGTTCAGCGCCGGGTGTTGATCGTATTGTGATGCTGCTGGCGGATGAACCGAATATTCGGGAAGTGACCCTGTTCCCGCTCAACCAGCGGGCGGAGGATCTGATGATGAACGCGCCATCCGAAGTTACGGAAAAACAATTGCGCGAACTGCACATTCGCCCGGCGCTGCCGGCAAAGTCTTGATGAAATCCCCTCTCCTCGCGCAGGAGAGGGGATATCCTGTCGTTTCAGGCGATGGCTGTGCGGCGGCGACGCATCGCGCTTCCGACAATGCCAAAGCCGGCGATAAACATCGCCCATGTGGCCGGCTCGGGAATCACAGATGGCGGTGGCGGCGTGTAACCCTGCGGGACAAGGTAAACACGGTCGATCACAATGTCCCGTGACAACAGGTCATCGCGTTCGAACACCAGCGACAGATCGAAAGCTCCTGTGGTGGTCACTTGCGTGCTGCCGGAATAATGTAGCCAGGTTCGCGCCGGCTGGGTTGTTATGTCGAGGGTGAGCAGGGGGTTCAGCAAGAACTCGAAGATCAGACTGGCGTTACCGGCATTATCCGGATTGTCGGAAGGCAAATAGATGGAGAAGCCGAAATCATAACGTCCTGGCGTCAGAGCCGAAAAGCCACCGATAAATTGCAGGCTGCCTACAGCACTGGTAAAATAAGCCGCCTGTTGGCCCACAGGATCCGGACTGCGCGAATCGCTGTTATCCGCCGGGATGCCCGACGCGCCATAGGTGACAATCGCGGGTGACAGGCTGGTATCGTCGCTAAAGGCTTCCCAGCCATCAAATCCATTTTCAAAACTGCCGTTGGCGACGAGATTGGCGGCTGTGGCAGGAGATGCCGCCCCAACCACACCCGCGAGCGCGGTTATTATAAATTGACGCATAAATTCCCCTCTGTTGAAGTGATCGCGGCCACTGGTCAGTCAGGGAAAATCTATTCGCCCCATGCTTGGCAATGGCGTGCAAGTGCACCCTTGGTACAGTAAAGAAAAACCTGTTATGCGCCAATTCACAATTAAGGTTAAGGGGAGATAATATTTGTCAATACTTTACCGAGCAACCGTAAGCGCGTGACGTCGGATTGGCGACAGGTTTTCCGGCTTCGAGATCCGCGAGCGCCAGACTGATAAAATTACGCGCCTTGCCAATATCCGCCGGGTCCGCCGACGGAATATCGTCGATTCCACCCATATAGGCGAGAACGCCCTTGCCATCGATGACATACATATGCGGCGTCGTCCGCGCCCCATAGGCCTTGCCTATTTTTCCATCCGTATCAAGCAGATACGCGGTCGGTGCGGCACCGGTGCGCTTCATGATGCTGTTGGCTCCGGCGCCATCGACATGGCCCTGCTTGCCCGCCGCGCCGCTATTGATGGTGAGCCAGACGATATTTTTTGCTTTGGCCGCAGATTGCAGATTTTGCATATTGTCGCTGTTATAATGTTTTTGCACGAACGGGCATTCGGCGTTCGTCCATTCCAGCACCACGGTTTTGCCGCGAAAATCCGATAAATTGACCGCATGACCATTGCTGTCGGTGGCCGTGAAGGCCGGTGCCGGTTGCCCTATGGCGGCGGTGGCGAGAGCGGGCGAGGCGATGAGCGTCGCCATGGCGATCAGGGGAGCTTTCAACATCTGCATCATCATATATCTCCTGAGCGGGAGGGGGTGCCGAGACGGACCAGGCGTTCGACAGTGAGCAGTTGCGGCAGTTCGGTGATTTCGCCATCCCTGCCATAGAAAAGATAGAGGGGAATACCCGCCCTGCCACGTTCGGCGATGAAATGGGCGATATCCGGATTGGCGCGGGTCCAGTCGCCGACCATCACCTTGATACCCGCCGCGTCAAATGCTTGCATGACTGCGTCGCTGGCGAGCGCGCCGCGCTCATTTACCTTGCACGTGACGCACCAGTCGGCGGTGAAATAAAGGAACACCGGCGCGCCGGTTGCGCGTAATTCCGTCAATGCCGCCGGGCTGAAAGGCTGGCCATTCAGGCCATCGGTGGTAACGGCGCCGGTTACGGGTTGTGGAAGGCGGGCAAGCGCCGCCGGCGCGATCAGCAACGCCAGTATGGCCACCAGCCCCGGGATCAGCGCCGGCCGTTGCCGTTGCTGGCGCAACCCGACCCACCACAGGCCCAGCCCCAGCAGCAGCGCAAAGGCGAGGCCCAGCGTCAGACCGCTGGCACCGGCCTGGCGCCCCAGCACCCATGCCAGCGCCAGCGTCGTCAACAGCATCGGGATCGCCAAAATCCGCCGGAACGTCAGCATCCACGCACCCGGTTTCGGCAACAGCCGGCGTAGTGCCGGCACGAAACCGATCAGCAGGAATGGCAGCGCCAGCCCCAGGCCAAGCCCGGCAAATACAGCCAGACCTGCCGCCGGTGGCAACAACAGGGCAGCTCCCAGCGCGCCGGCCATGAACGGGCCGGTGCAGGGCGTGGCGACGAACGCCGCCAGTGTGCCAGTCCAGAAAGCGCCCTGGGCGCCAGGCCGCGCCGCCAGCGACTGGCCTGCCGACACGTTGCCCGGATTGACTTCGAACAGACCGGCGAAATTAAGACCAATGGCCAGCGTCAACAACATCAGCAGGAGAATGACGCGCGGGTCTTGCAACTGAAAGGCCCAGCCTGCGCCAGCACCGGTCCGCGCCAGTAGCAATACAATGCCGCCGAGCGCTACACAGACAAGTACGACACCCGCCGTATAGGCCACGCCTTCTACGCGTGCCTGACGCTGCGATTCCCCGGCCCTTGCCAGAGACAGCGCCTTCAGGCTGAGGATCGGAAAGACGCACGGCATAAGATTGAGCAGCAAGCCGCCGGCCAGCGCCAGTGCGAAGGCTGGCAGAAAGGCAACAGTTGCCGGGGGGGCGCTGGCGGCCAGCGGCTGACCGGCAGGCACCGCGCCAGGTTCGGCGGTAAATGCGATGCCTATCGGGCCGTCGTCACGCTCAACGCGCAGCACGCCACTGATCGATTGCGGGCTGGCGTCAGCTACGGCTTCTGTCTCGATAATCAGCGCATTGTTGGTGTAACCGATGCTTTGCGCGGCGGAAAAGACGCTGGAATCATCGCCATGCGGGAAGAAATGGACAGCTTTTACATTTGCTGCATCCGCGAGCGGAACAGCAAGGCGCAGCCGGCCTTCCTCCACCGCAAAGCTGGCGGGCTCGGCGAGCGCGCGGGGCAGGGCCTCCCGTGCGGCAGCAAAACGCTGGCGTTGCGCGGGGGCGGGCGTGCCGTCACCCACCGCGAGCGTCAAATCCAGTGTTGCGCTTTCCGGAACACATAGCTGATCGTCGCAAACCAGCCAGTCCAGCTTCAATGCCAGCGGCAACGATCCTGATTGATAGGCGGGCATCTGCACGTCGACGAGCAGGGTTGCCTCGCCCTTGTACACATGGTTCATAATGCCGGCCACGACGAACGTGTCCGGCGTGGGATAAATCAGCGGACCGGCCTCAACCCCTGCGGGCAGCGTCCATCGCGCCCGCGTGGGCATACCGGAATCGCCGGGATTTTCCCAATAAGTGTGCCAGCCGGGCTGCGGAGTCATGATGATACCGAGCGTGAATTTCTGGCCGGGAGCCGGCGCCGCCGTGTCGGAAACAAGCTCTACCCGTGTGTGGGGGAGTTGCGCGGAGGATTGGGCCTGGGCCGCAAAACTTCCGGCCAGCAACGCCAGCCACAGAATGAGGCGTCTCATCAGCATGGCCGGGGTTTTGCCGCATCACGTCTGACTGTGCAATGACCGAGTGGATGTTTCGGATTTTCAGAACATAAAACGCGAATTTATCCGACTTTTTCATTCATCAAAATGGCATACATTGGATCCAGCTATTATTTCTTTCGCCAGGGACTACACCATGATCGAAGTCAGGACGTTTGAATCGCTGGGTGGAGACAACCACGGCTGGCTGGATACGAAGCACCATTTTTCGTTCGCGAATTATCATGATCCCGAACGGGTGCAGTGGGGCAATTTGCGCGTGTGGAATGATGATATTATCGCGCCGCAAACCGGTTTCCCGCCGCACCCCCACCGCGATATGGAAATCATTACCTACGTGCGCGAGGGTGCGATTACCCACGAGGATAGCCTTGGCAACAAGGGCCGCACCGAAGCCGGCGATGTGCAGGTGATGTCTGCAGGTACGGGTATCGTCCACTCCGAATATAATATGGAAGATGTGACCACCCGGATTTTCCAGATCTGGATCATCCCGACGCGCCAGGGTGAGAAGCCGGGCTGGGGCACACGGCCGTTTCCAAAGGCAGACCGGAGCGGGAAATTCGTTGTGCTGGCCAGCGGATTCACCGAAGATGGCGATGCGCTGCCCATCCGCACCGACGCGCGGGTTGTCGGCGCGAGGCTAAGGGCCGGTCAGACGGTCGAATACCCGCTGGGCCGGGAGCGCCGTGGCTATCTGGTGCCGGCGACGGGCGTGATCGAGATCGATGGCGTGCGCGTGAATGTACGGGACGGCGCCGCAATCCGCGATGTGGAAACGCTGAAAATAACCGCCATCGAAGATAGCGAGATTGTTTTGGTAGATGCTGCCTGAGAAATCGTGAATATCAGCCAAAGAAAAAGGGGCGTTTCCGCCCCTTTTTCCTGTTCGATATCAGCGCTTCGAGAACTGGAAGCTGCGGCGGGCCTTCGCCTTGCCGTATTTCTTCCGCTCGACGACGCGGCTGTCGCGGGTCAGGAAGCCGGCGCGCTTGACGGGCGTACGCAACACCGGTTCGTAGCGGGTCAGGGCCTGGGCGATACCATGTTTCACCGCACCAGCCTGACCGGAGAGACCGCCGCCCACAACGGTGGCGATCACATCATATTGACCGCGCCGATCGGCAATGTCGAACGGCTGGTTGATGACGAGACGCAAGGTCGGGCGGGCGAAATACACCGACTGGTCGCGGCCATTCACCTCGATCTTGCCGGTGCCGGGCTTCAGCCAGACGCGGGCGACCGCGTCCTTGCGGCGACCGGTAGCATAGGCGCGACCGAATTTGTCGAGGATTTGCGGACGCAGCGCCACCGGTTCAGCGGCGGGCGCGCCTGCATCTGCCGGCACGGTGGGGGTGGCCGTTTGCGCGGCTGGCTGCGCTGCGGCCTGTGCATCCGCTTCCGCCTTGAGGCGTGCGAGATCGGCCAGCGACTGGCGGGTGTCTTCGCGGGGTGTATTCTCACTCATTACGCGCTCACCTTATTCTTGCGATTCATGGCGCCGACATCGAGGACTTCCGGCGATTGTGCGCCATGCGGATGGTCCGGACCCTTGAACACGCGCAGGTTGCGCATTTGCTGCCGGCCCAGCGGACCACGGGGAATCATCCGCTCAATGGCTTTTTCCAGCACCCGTTCCGGAAAGCGGCCTTCCAGAACCTTGTCGGCGCGGACTTCCTTGATGCCGCCGGCATAGCCGGTATGACGATAGTAGAATTTCTTCGATGCCTTGTTGGCGGTAAACCGTACCTTTTCGGCATTGATGACAATCACATTATCGCCGCAATCGACATGCGGTGTGAAGCTTGGCTTATGCTTGCCGCGCAGACGGTTGGCGATGATCGTTGCCAGACGGCCAACGACAAGGCCGTCTGCGTCGATCAAAATCCATTTTTTCTCTACCTCAGCCGGCTTGGCCGAGGCGGTCACTCTGGTCAACATTTCGTATATCCTGCTCGCAATGGCGGGTGTCGGGCAGGATATACGGGCAACGACCGTGGAAACGCAAGGAAAAACGGTGTGGTATTATGATACCGTTCTGTTTCCGACGGCGTGCGCGGCCCATATCGTCGCGGCCACCACCAGCGCGCCGACGGCCTGGTGCAGCACCGCCAGCACGATGTTCATGTTGAAAACGACCGTGCCGATGCCGAGCAAAATTTGGGTGCCAAACGCTGAATGGAGCGCCCGGGACGCCACCACATTTCCGGCGGTGCGCGCGCGGCGCGAGAGAAGGATAAGGGCGAAGACCGTCACCCAGGCCCACCACCGATGGATAAAATGCGTCAGGAAGGGATCGTTGGCGAAGGTGGAAAAGCCTTCCCAATTTATACCGGCGGGGAAAAACTGGTCGTTCATCGATGGCCAGGTATTCGAAACATAGCCTGCGCCAAGCCCTGCTACCCACGCGCCGAACAATAGCTGGATAAATAATATACCAAATGTAATCGTGGCGGTACGGGTAAGGCGGGCAGGGCGCGCGCGTGGATTTCGATGCAGCGCCAGCAAGTCCAGCGCGGTCCAGACGAGGCCGCCGAGAATTGCCAGCGCCGTCAGCAAATGCACGGCGAGGCGGAAATGGCTGACATCGGTGCGGACCGACAGGCCAGATTGCACCATCCACCAGCCAATGGCTCCTTGCAGCGCGCCGAGCGAAAACAATGCCGTCAGCCGCCAGCCATAGCCGGCGGGAATGGCGCGGCGGGCTGCGAACCACAGGAGCGGCGCGGCGAAGGCCACGCCGATCACCCGCCCGAGCAGGCGATGCACCCATTCCCAGAAAAAGATAAATTTGAACTCGGCCATGCTCATGCCGCGTTTCAATTGCTGATATTCGGGTATTTCCCGATATTTATCAAATGCCTCCTGCCATTCCGCATCGTTCAGCGGCGGAATGACGCCCGTTACCGGTTTCCATTCGGTGATCGACAGACCGGATTCGGTCAGTCGGGTGATTCCGCCAACCACTATCATGACGAAGACCAGGGCGGCGACGGAGAGCAGCCAGATGGCCAGCGCCCGCGGTCTGGCGGAGGCGGGACGGACAGGGGAGATGGCAGGGGTTTGCATGTCTGTTCGGCCCATACCGGCTTAACACAGCGGGCAAAAGCGCGAGATCGTCGCATGGCACTTCGCAATTGCCGCGAAACTCCCTACTATATCGCGCATGAATCATCCCGAAAACCCGGCGGAAGCTTCCGCCCCGCATAGCCCTGCTCCGGTCCCCCCGGTGGGGAACACTGCCGGCGCATTTGGCCCGCCGCAGATTACGCCGTTGCCCGCTGCCCATGCGGCAGGACCCGCGCCCGTCAAATGGGAATGGCCGTCCGTTCATCGAGAAGGCATGAAATTTGCTGGCCTTGCGGCAGTGGCGGCTTTGCTGGCGTTTGCCGTCGGTTGGTCTTTCCCCGGCTGGTTGCTGGTCGTGCTGACAGTGGCGATCGCGGCCTTCTTCCGCGATCCGGTGCGTACCTCGCCCGGTGGTGACGGGCTGTTGTTATCGCCGGCGGACGGGTTGATTTCGCAAATTACGCAGGTGGAACTGCCGCGCCAGTTGATCGGCGAGGGTGCATTGGCCCCCGGCAGCGCCACACGGATTTCGGTGTTCATGTCGGTGTTCGACGTGCACATCAACCGCACACCGGTTGCCGGAACGATCAAGCGCGTCGCCTATGTGCCGGGGCGATTTGTCAACGCCGACCTCGACAAGGCCAGCGACGAGAATGAGCGCCAGTATCTGGTCGTGGAAGCGGCCGACGGCACACGGGTTGGCTTCACGCAAATTGCCGGCCTTGTGGCGCGGCGCATCGTCAGCTTTGTGCGCGAAGGCGCGATCGTGGGGACCGGACAACGGATCGGGCTGATCCGTTTCGGCAGCCGCGTCGATATTTTTCTGCCCGCCGGCTATCGGCCATGCGTGTTGAAAGGACAGCGGGCAGTTGCCGGAGAAACCATCCTGGCCGTGCGCGATGGCGGTGCGTTGGTGGCGGGCGCGCGACAGTGACGGAAATTTCCGGAGGGCGCGTCGCAGGTTTGCCATTACGCGCATTGGTGCCCAACGCTGTTACCATGCTGGCGATGTGTGCGGGCGCAACGGGTATTCGTTTCGCCATCGGCGGGGATTTCGACAAGGCGGCCGCTGCCATTGTAATCGCTGGCGTGCTCGATGGCGTGGACGGGCGCATTGCGCGGTTGCTGAAAGGCACCAGCCGCTTCGGCGCAGAGCTGGACTCGCTTTCGGACGTAACCGCCTTCGGGCTGGCGCCGGCGCTGGTGCTGTATTTGTGGACATTGCAGCATCTGGGAAATGTCGGCTGGGTCGTCGCGTTGCTTTATGCTGTCTGTTGCGCCCTGCGTCTCGCACGCTTCAATGCCGCCCTGGATACGGTGGATCTGCCGATAAAGCGCCTCGGCTATACCACCGGCATACCCGCGCCCGTTGGCGCAGGATTGGTGTTAACACCGCTGTTCCTGTGGCTTTCGGGCGTGTCCGACTGGTTCGATCCCGAAGTGCGCTCGGTCAGCGCCGCTGTGGTGACGGTAATCGTCGGACTGCTGATGATTTCGTCCCTGCCGGGATGGGGGTGGAAATCGGTGCGCGTGCCGCCGCAGGGGCGGCTGTGGGTATTGCTTGCGGTCGCGGTGTTTGCGGCCGCACTGGCGCAAGCGCCCTGGATTACCCTTACCGCGCTGTCGCTGGCCTATGCCCTGACTTTTCCTTTCGCCTCGCTCGTCTATGCGCGGCAGCGACGCATGGAACTCAGGCCGCCCGAAGCAGATTTGTCACCGGACATTGATTAAACATGGGCGGTGGCGTCCGGCGCCGACGGTAATCGGAAAGTGCCGTCACAGCTGTTTCCGAAGGCGGCGTAAAGGGCAGGGCGCAAACGCTCCTTCGGGTCAAGGCCGCCAGCAATAGCGGGCCATATCGCCGGAACATCAGGGTAATACCGCATAACAGCACGGCCAGAAGCAGCAGGTTGAGGCTCGTGATCATTCTCTTCTCCGCGCAAGAGGGTGATTCGTTGGAACATGTTCTCCTTATGTTCCTTTCCCGTCAAGCCAGATTTTCGGGAAGGGTTCCGTTGTAATCGGGTTGGGCCGGTTATGCGGGTTACATTTATCGGTAACACAAGAAGGCTATGGGGCCGCGATGATGGAATGGAATCTGGCAGCCAGACGCAATGCGGTCTGGCCCTTTTTTTTTAATGTCGCGGCGGGGCTGGTTTTTTCGACATTCTCCACTGCGGCCCATGCCGACGCGGCTTATGACGTCTTTGCCGATGTGATCGTCGTCAAAGGGCAATTGCTGCAAGCCGACCGCTCTGCCTGGTCCGCAACTACGCTGGATAATGCAGATATTCGCCGTGAGGCTTTCGCGGATTTCGACGACCTTTTGCGCTTTGTTCCGGGAATGACGGTACGGGATTTCGGCATGGGCGGCGTTGCGAATGGCATCGTCATTCGTGGTTTCGGCAATGGCGGGCATGGTGGCGATCTCGGCGCGGTGCTGGATGGTATACCGCTCAACGAAGCGATGAGCCACGCCGATGGCTATGTCGATCTGAACGTGATTGTGCCGCTGGAAGTGGCGAACCTCACGGTTTTTCGCGGGCCCGTGTCAGCGCTTTATGGCAATTATAATCGCGGTGGCCTGGTGAAGATCGACAGCCGGAAAGGCGGCGATTATCTGCATGTCGACGGTAGCTTCGGGTCCTTTGCCACTGCCGATCTGCAGGTGGCCACGGGCCATGAATGGCGAGGGGGCCGGTTCAATCTCGCCGGGCAATTCTACCTGACCGACGGCTATCGTCCTCATTCCGATCAGGAGCGCCAGACCTTGTCGGGGCGGCTTGCGTTCGATCTGTCTCCGGCCATCCAGGCCGCTGTATCCGGGCGCTATCATCATGCCGACGCCAATAGCGCCAGCTATCTGACCCAGGAGCAATTTGACGCCGACCCGCGCGGCATTGATCCGCGTACGATGAACGACGGGGCGGACAAGAATTTCGTTATGCTGCGGGCGGACGTGAGTGCGGAGTTGTCGCCCGCTGCATCGCTGGTGACATTTGCCTATGGCACCCGCCAGGATTTCACCCGCTGGTTTTCCCGGCCCGTCGGCGGCGATGCCTGGCGTCAGCGCGAGGAAACATACGACCGCGAGATTTTCGGCGCCGGAGCAAGCATCAACGGATCGATAAACGCAGGATGGGCCGCCGACGCTTTCATTTATGTGGTGGGTGCGGAATTGTTCCGCGAGAGTACCGATTTCCTGTTTTTTGACGGTCTGGATAATCGCCGCCGTACCGCGGCCGCCGCCAACGACCGGACGACGAAACTGAACAGCATTTCCGGCTTTGCCGAGGTACAGGCCCCCTTGCATCGCCTGTTCAACGTGTCGCTGGGCCTGCGAGTGGACCGTTTTACCGGCGGCTGCACGCCCAATGGCCCGGAAACCGGCACCGACCCATGCGGTGATCTCGAAACCGTCAGCCGGTTAAGCCCGAAGCTGGGGGCGCGCTCACAACTGACGCCGTGGCTGCAATTGCGCGCCAGCCGGGCCGAAGGGTTCGCGCTGCCCAATAATTTCGTCAAATATTCGGTGGGCGGACAGGCTCTCGATCCGAATATTTTCTGCCAGCTCGAAATCGGCGCAAAATTGACGCCGGTGGGTGGCCTGACGCTGGATGCCGCCGCCTTCCGCCTGTCCTCCACCGGCGAGGTTCGGACGGTCGCCCCCGGCATCTACGAGAATTTCGGCAAGACATTGCGCAAGGGGATTGAGGGAAGCGCCGAATGGCAGGTGACGCCGCGCCTGTGGTTGCGGTCTGTTTATAGCTACACAACCACCAAAATCCGCGAAAATGCCAATACCGGCCTGATCGGCAAGGCGGTGGCCGGAGTGCCGAAACATACGGCCAATGTCGATGCGACCTGGAGCCCGGTGGATCGCTGGTCCCTGTCGGCGAACTGGCGCTATGTCGGTAAATATCAGATCGATGCGATGAACCTTGCTCAGGCGAAAGCCTATGACACGCTGGACCTGTCGCTCGCCTATGAGGGTGTGGCGCCGTTCGGATACCGCGCCTGGCTTCGCGTCGATAATGTTGCCGACAGTAATTATGCCACCTCGGTGTCGATCATCGGCGGCGAGCGGTTGCTTGCCCCCGCCGCGCCGCGAACGGTGCGTGGCGGTGTCCAGATAAGTTTCTGAAATTCAATCCGTTGTCGAAAAGGAATGCAGATGCGTAAAGCCGGAATCCTGTCTGTTCTGCTACTGTCCCTCTCGGGGGGCGCCTTTGCGTCGGCGGACATGGTGATTATCAATGGTCAGGTGAAAACCTTCGACGACAGGATAACCGCGGCATCGGCGGTCGCCATGGAGGATGGCGTGATCGTCAAGGTTGGCTCCGACGCCGAAGCCATGGCGCTGGCCGACGACAAGACGCACATCATCGACGCTGCCGGTCGCCCGGTCTTGCCCGGTTTTATCGACTCCCATATCCATCCGCAGCAGCAATTCGATGAAATGGCCCCTTACGGTCGGCTGGATCTCCGCCCTGAAGGCGGGGTGACAAGCCGCGAGGCGTTGTTCGAGAAGCTCCGCCGCAAGATCGCCGTGACCCCGCCCGGCCAGTTGATCGTTGGCTCGCGCTATAATGATAATCTTGTCGGCGGGCATCCAACTGCGAAGGAACTGGATGCGGTATCGCCGAACCACCCGGTTATCCTCGGGCATAGCAGCGGCCATCGTCGCGTCGTCAATACGCTGGCGCTGAAAGGAGCCGGCATCACCGATTCCACCCCCAACCCGCCGGGCGGCATGATCGAGCGTGACGCGGACGGCAAGGCAACCGGCATCATGCTGGAGTCTGTTCCCTGCTTCGGGCCGCTCTACGACACCATTCCCCAGCCGACCGAAGCGGAAATCCTCGACGCCTATCGCAAGGAATTCCGCATGTATTTATCCTACGGAATTGTTGGCATTGGCGATGCGGGCGGTTCACCGGAGAAATATGCCCGATTCCGTACACTGCTGCAGGAAGGCATGCCGATCCATATCTACGCCATGCTGTCTTATGATCATCTCGATTGGCTGACCGAAAACCGGAATTCGGCTGCGTGGCAGGTGCCCGGGCTGCAAATGCGCGCGATCAAAACCTCGCACGGCAATTCCCTGTCTGGCCGCACCGCCTGGCTGTACGAACCCTATGCGCATGATCCCGATTATTATGGCATCCCGCCACGCCGCAGCCAGGAAGAACTGAATGAACGTGTGGCGAAAGTGCACGATGCGGGTCTGCAACTGGCGATCCATTCCAATGGCGATCGCGAGATCGACATGGTGTTGACCGCGATCGAACTGGCGCAAAAGGCCAATCCGCGCACGGACCACCGCCACCGCATCGAACATGCCAGCGTGGTAAACGATCGCATCCTGCGCCGGGTCAAGGCCGCCAATGTCATGCTCGCACCCCATTCCTATGTGTTGAACCATGGCGAAAAAATGGAAGAGTTCGGCGCGCACCGCTGGGATTACATGCACCCGAACCGCAGTGCGACCGAGTTGGGCATCCCCATCGGCGGCAATTCCGATCATAGCGTCAGCCCGGCGCAGGTGATGCAGCGCATTGAAAGCATGGTGACGCGTCGGGCCGCCGGCAACGGCAAGGTCTATGGTGCAGCGCAGCGGGTGCCGGTCGATACTGCGCTGAAAATCTGGACGTCGGGCAGCGCCTTCATCCAGTTTTCCGAAGATACGCATGGTTCCCTCACGCCCGGCAAGCGCGGAGATATCGTGATCCTGTCGCAAGATCCGAACAAGGTAGAGGCGGATGACATCGAGAAGATCGACGTCGACTATACCGTCGTCGGGGGGAAGGTCGCGTTCCGGCGCGGCCAGAATGGCGCGGACGATTATTATAGCTGGTAGGCAGGGAATCGGAGGGGCGGTGCGGGCGGTCTTGACGATAATCGCCTTTCTGCTTATGGCACCCTCCATTCCACACGCGAGGGCTTGAACCTTCCGGTGTGCGGGGCGATTCCCGCACAACCCTCGCGGAGGTCAAACCGGGCAGGAGAATATTTATGGCTCAGGACACCCCGCAGGTGTCGATGGCGCAGCTTCTGGAAGCTGGCGCGCACTTCGGTCACCAGACGCATCGCTGGAACCCGAAGATGAAACCTTACATCTTCGGCGAGCGTAACGGCGTTCATATTCTGGATCTTTCGCAAACCGTGCCATTGTTTGCCCGGGCGCTGGATTTCGTGCGCTCGGTTTCGATGGCCGGCGGCAAGGTTCTGTTCGTCGGCACCAAGCGCCAGGCGCAGGAACCGGTGGCTGAAGCGGCCCGTCGTTCGGGCCAGCATTTCGTCAATCATCGCTGGCTGGGCGGCACGCTGACCAACTGGAAGACGATTTCGACGTCCATCAAGAAGTTCAAGACGCTGGAAGAGCAGCTCGCGGGCGACACGCACGGCTTCACCAAGAAAGAAGTGCTGAAGATGACGCGGGAGCGCGACAAGTTCGAAGCGTCCCTCGGCGGTATCCGCGATATGAACGGCCTTCCCGATCTGATGTTCGTGATCGACGTGAACAAGGAAGATCTGGCGATCAAGGAAGCCAATGTTCTGGGCATTCCGGTGATTGCGATCCTCGATTCCAACACCGATCCGTCCAACATCGCCTTCCCGGTTCCGGGGAATGACGACGCTTCGCGCGCGTTGCAGCTGTATTGCAATGCCGTAGCGGATGCGGTGCTCGCCGGCCGGAGCGGGCATCTGGCGGAAATGGGTGTCGATGTCGGCGCGCAGGAATCTCCGGAACTGGACCCGGCGCTGAACGCCTGACCCGGCGCCGACCCGGTCGGAGGCATGTTTTCCGGCCAGAAGATTATCTGATAACAGCAGGGCCGTGACAGGAGTTGCGGCCCTTGCCCCATCCGAGGAGCATGGAAGCATGGCCGAAATTACTGCAAGCCTCGTCAAGGAACTGCGCGAACATACCGGAGCCGGTATGATGGACAGCAAGAAGGCGCTGGTCGAAAATGACGGCGACTTTGAAAAGGCTGTCGACTGGCTGCGCGCCAAGGGGCTGGCGGCAGCCGCTCGCAAGGCCAGCCGGACGGCAGCGGAAGGGCTCGTCGGCATCGCGGTCTCCGGCAATCGCGGCGCGACCGTCGAGGTGAATTCCGAAACCGATTTCGTCGCCAAGAATGTGCAGTTTCAGGATTTCGTCCGTAATGTCGCGCAAGTGGCCTTGCAGCAGGGCGACAGCGTAGAGGCACTTCTGGTGGCCCCATATCCGGCTGGCGGCGGATCGGTGCAGGATGTGCTGACGAATAATGTGGCGACCATCGGTGAACAGCAGGCGCTGCGCCGGGCCGCCATCGTCGAGGCGACGGGCGTGGTCGCATCCTATGTGCATAATGCCGTGTCGCCCGAACTGGGCCGCATCGGTGTGCTGGTCGCGCTCGACAGCGACGCCGCTGACAAGGAGGCGCTGGCCGCACTTGGCAAGCAGCTGGCAATGCACGTGGCCGCCGCCAACCCTGTTGCGCTGACGGCGGAAGATGTGGACGCGGATCTCATCGCGCGCGAGCGGGCGATTGCCGCCGAGAAGGCCGCGGCGTCCGGCAAGCCTGCGGACATTGTCGAGCGGATGGTGGATGGTGCGGTGAAGAAATTCGCCGGAGAGCAGGCGCTGCTGAGCCAGGTGTTCGTGATCGACGGCAAGTCGAAGGTCAGCGATGTTGTCGCTGCCGAAGCGAAGAGGCTGGGCGCCGGCATCACCGTGTCGCGCTTTGTGCGCTTCCAGCTCGGCGAGGGCATCGAGAAAGAACAATCCGATTTCGCGGCGGAAGTCGCGGCAGCGGCCGGAACTGCCTGAACTCCGTTTGATGTATGCGCGCTGCGGGCTTGAGGCCCGCAGCGCATCCAGCTAAGCCGCTGCGACCGCAAGCGTTAACCGGAGAGCTTTCCATGACCCGTCCGACCTTCAAGCGTATCCTGTTGAAGCTGTCGGGAGAGGCTCTGATGGGGCCGGGCCAGTTTGGTATCGACCCGGATACCACGGCGCGTATGGCCACCGAAATCCGGCTGGCGATGGAAGCCGGTCACGAGCTGTGCCTGGTGGTGGGCGGCGGCAATATCTTTCGCGGACTTGCGGCGGCTGCGAAGGGCTTCGATCGCGCCTCCGCCGACTATATGGGCATGCTGGCGACGGTGATGAATGCGCTGGCGCTGCAAAACGCTCTGGAAGGTCAGGGCGTGGAAACCCGCGTGATGTCAGCGATCCCGATGTCCGCCGTATCCGAGCCATATATTCGCCGACGCGCGGTGCGCCATATGGAAAAAGGCCGTATCGTGATTTTTGCTGCCGGAACCGGCAATCCCTATTTCACGACCGATACCGCCGCCGCCCTGCGCGCCGCCGAAATGGGCTGCGACGCGCTGTTCAAGGGCACGTCGGTGGATGGGGTGTATGATAGCGATCCGAAAACCAACCAGGACGCGCGTCGCTATGACAGAATCACCTTCGGCCAGGTGCTGCACGATAATCTGAAGGTTATGGATGCCGCCGCCATTGCGCTGTGCCGCGACAATGACATTCCGATTATCGTGTTCAATATTCGGGAAGAAGGCAATCTCGCGCGAATTCTGGCCGGCAAGGGGGTTGCAACTGTCGTGGAATCTGGCAGCGAACAAAATTAAGGAGAATGGAAATGGCCGAATTCGACGCAAAGGCGCTGTCAAACGATCTGGATCGCCGCATGAAGGGTGCGGTGGAAACCCTGAAAAATGATCTCGCCGGGTTGCGTACCGGCCGGGCATCCACTGCGCTGCTCGATCCCGTCGTGGTAGAAGTCTATGGCGCGAACATGCCGCTGAATCAGGTGGCGACCGTGACTGCGCCGGAACCGCGCATGCTTTCCGTGCAGGTGTGGGACCGCTCCAACGTCCAGTCGGTGGAAAAAGCCATTCGGGCGGCTGGTCTGGGCCTGAACCCGCAAGTCGAGGGGCAAACATTGCGGCTGCCGATTCCTGATCTGACGGAAGAGCGGCGGCGGGAACTGGCGAAGCTGGCAACGCAATATGCCGAAAAGGCGCGGGTCGCGATCCGTAACGTTCGCCGGGATGGCAATGACACGCTGAAGAATGCCGAGAAAAAGAGCCAGATTTCGCAGGATGATCAGAAACGTCAGGAAGGCGAAGTCCAGAAGCTGACCGATAAGATTATTTCCGAGGTGGACTCCATTGCTGCCGCGAAGGAAAAGGAAATCCTTGGCAAGTGAACTGGTTCTTGCCTGGACGGGCCGGAACGATTGCTGCGGCGGATATGGACGCGGATAGCGCGCCCGTATCCGGCGGGCCGCGCCATGTTGCAATTATCATGGACGGCAACGGTCGGTGGGCAAAGGCGCGGCGTTTGCCACGTGTCGCCGGACATCGGGCTGGCGTAGAAGCGGTGCGCCGGGTGGTGCGGGCAGCGCCTGGCCTTGGGATCACCACGCTTACCCTTTATGCCTTTTCTTCGGAAAATTGGCGGCGACCGGCAACAGAAGTCAATGATCTCATGGGCTTGCTGCGCTACTATGTCCGCTCGGAACTGGCGGATCTATGCGCGAACGATGTGCGTCTGCGGTTGATCGGTGATTGGCGGGGCCTTAAGCCCGATATTGTTGCAGAACTTGAACATGCGCTGGAGGCTACGCGCAACAACCGCCGGCTGACACTGACGATCGCGCTGAATTATGGCGCGCAGGACGAACTGGTGCGGGCCGCCCGGCAGATTGCGTCGAAGGTTGCGGACGGAGAATTATCCCCCGCAGCGATCAGCGGAGAATTGATTGATTCCTGCCTCGATACGGCCGACCTCGACCCGGTCGATCTCATTGTCCGCTCTTCCGGCGAATTGCGCCTGTCCAACTTTTTGCTGTGGCAGGCGGCCTATGCCGAACTGTGGTTCACGCCGACCCTGTGGCCGGATTTCGACGAATCAGTACTGCGGGAGGCCGCACTTGTCTTTGCCACGCGGGACCGGCGGTTTGGCGGTATCTGACCATGGCAGTTGATCGCGCGGGCCGCAAACGCAGCAATCTGCGGGATCGTATGATTGTCGGCGTAATTCTGGTGGCGCTGGCGGCTGCGGCAATCTGGTTTGGCGCGTGGTCCTTTGTGTTGCTGGTCGCTGCAGCCGTGCTGCTGGCTTTTCGCGAGTGGGCGGCGATGATGCAGGTGCGGCGACCCTGGTACAGCCTGGGGCTTGTCGTTCTGGCGGCGGTCACGTTGCTCACCGGGATGGATCGTCCTGAACAGGCGCTGCTGTTGCTATGTGCGGCCATTGCGCTGTTGAGCCTGGTTTCGCGCAATATCTGGCTGGGGGCGGGGCTGTCATGGGCGGGTTTGCCTGCCATTGCGCTGATCTGGATGCGCGCCGAACCGCATGGCCTGTGGCTGGTATTGTGGACAATGGCGCTGGTGTGGGCTACCGATATTTTCGCCTATTTTTCCGGCCGGGCCATTCGTGGCCCCAAAATCTGGCCGGCGATCAGCCCTTCCAAAACCTGGGCGGGGTTGATCGGTGGGATGTTGGCGGCAGCGATTTTTTCCGTGTTATTCGCCTGGCACGTTGGCTGGGGCGGGCCGGTTTGGCTGGCGGCGCCAGCGGCGGCAGGCCTTGCAGTGGTTGCGCAAGCGGGGGATTTCTTTGAAAGCTGGCTGAAACGCCGCGCCGGGGTTAAGGATAGTGGCAATCTGCTGCCCGGCCATGGCGGCGTGATGGACCGGATCGATGGATTGGTCCCGGTAGCGGTCGTCGTTGCAATCGGAGTGGCTCTGGCATGAAACGCATCAGCCTGTTCGGGGCCACCGGTTCGATTGGTGGCTCTACACTCGATCTGGTTGCACGCAACCCGGACGCTTTCACCGTGGAAGTACTTACCGCTGGTACCGATTGGCAAAAACTCGCGAATGCGGCCCGGGCAACGGGCGCGAAACTGGCCGTCATCGCCGATGAAACAGGGTTTGCGCCGCTGAAACAGGCGCTTGCGGGTAGTGGTACCGAAGTGGCGGCGGGGGCCGAAGCGTTGCACCAGGCTGCACGCGAACCGGCAGATCTGATGGTCGCCGGTATCATGGGGGCTGCCGGATTAAAACCGACGCTGGCGGCGCTGGAAGCGGGCGTGACGGTGGCGCTGGCCAACAAGGAAGCGCTGGTTTGCGCCGGGGAGCTGATGACCGGGACGGCGGCGCGGTCCGGCGCGAAGCTGCTACCGATTGATAGCGAACATAACGCCATTTTTCAGGTGCTGGAGGCGAAAGAGCGCATTTCCCGCATTATTTTAACGGCCAGCGGCGGTCCGTTTCGTACCTGGCCGCTGGCGCGTATGGCGCGCGTGACACCGGCGGAAGCGGTAAAGCATCCGAACTGGTCGATGGGCGCGAAAATCTCGGTCGATTCCGCCACGATGATGAACAAGGGGCTGGAACTGATCGAGGGCTATTATCTGTTCGGTGTCCGGCCCGATCAGCTTTCCGCCATCGTCCACCCGCAATCGCTGGTGCATGGGCTGGTTGAATATATCGACGGATCGGTGCTGGCGCAGATGGGCCCGGCGGATATGCGCGTGCCCATCGCGCATGCGCTCGCCTGGCCGGAACGTATATCGACGCCGGTATCCAGGCTCGATCTCGCGGCTATTGCACGGCTCGATTTCGAGGAGCCGGATCGCGCCCGTTTCACGGCGCTGGCGCTGGCCGAATCGGCGCTGGCTGCGGGCGGCTGCCGTCCCTGTGTGCTGAATGCGGCGAATGAAGAAGCGGTGGCGGCGTTTCTGCAAGGCCGTATCGGCTTTCTGGATATCGCCAATATCGTCGCCGCGACGCTCGATCAGGTCTCGTCGCAAACAGTTGACACGCTGGGTGCGGTTGCCGAAACCGATGCGATTGCCCGGCGCGCGGCGCGTTCATTTGCTGCTCATCGCCTGGCCGGATAAGGAGAGGCATGGAAGCCCTCGCTGCCCCTGGCATTCCCTTTACCCTTGCGGCGTTCGCAGTCGTTATCGGTGTGCTCGTGTTCGTGCACGAATATGGCCATTATGGCATGGCGCGCCTTTTCGGCATTCGTGTGGAGGCGTTCGCCATCGGATTTGGCCGCGAAATTCTCGGCTGGACGGATCGCCGGGGCACGCGCTGGAAGCTCGGCTGGATACCCCTGGGTGGCTATGCAAAATTTGCCGGCGATATGAACGCCGCCAGCCAGCCCGATCCGCTGCTCGCAAGCCTGCCAGATTCGGAAAAGGCCGGGCTGTTCCAGTTCCGCCCGCTATGGCAACGGGCGCTGGTGGTGGCGGCAGGGCCGGGCATCAATTTCCTGTTTGCAATCCTGCTGTTCGCCGGGTTTTTTATGACCTGGGGCCATCAATATACGCCCCCTGTCGCGGGACAGATCATGGAAGGCTCGCCTGCGGCGGTCGCCGATATTCGTCAGGGCGATCACTTCATCGAGATTGACGGACGCGGCGTGCAACGGTTCGAGGATGTGATGCGGATGATCAGCATCAATCCCGGCCAGCCGGTGCATTTGCTGCTGGAGCGCAATGGTGTCGAGCTGGAAAAGACCGTGACGCCCAGAGTCATCCAGGAAGAGGATCGTTTTGGCAACAGCTATCGCCGTGGCATGCTGGGCATCGCCAGCGGTCCGCTGGTAGTGGAGCGGCGCGGGCCGGTGGCGGCGCTGGGCGCGGCGGTTCAGGAAACCTGGGCGACGGTGCGGATGATGGGCGATACGCTGGTGCAGATCGTCTCCGGGCGGCGCACGGTGGAGGAATTGGGCGGGCCCATCGCCATCGCCAAATATTCCGGGCAGAGCGCGAGCCTGGGGTTGCCGGCGCTGATCGGTTTTGTCGCGCTCATCTCGATCAATCTCGGTTTCATTAACCTCCTCCCCATTCCGATGCTGGACGGCGGGCATTTGTTGCTCTACGCGGTCGAAGGCGTACGCCGACGGCCGCTCAATCCGAAGGTGCAGGAATGGGCGTTCATGTCGGGGTTTGCGCTCCTCATGTCGCTGATGCTTTTCCTCACCTGGAACGATCTGTCATCGCTCGGACTGTGGGACAGGCTGGCGCGCTGAGCGGGCCCAGGTCGGATTGCAGGATTTATGGGTTTCAGGGAGACACGATGCTAAGGAGTCCATTGGTTCGGGAAGGTTGGCGGCAAGGTTCCCGGGCCTTTCTCCTGTCCGGCCTTCTGCTCGGCGTCGCGCCGGCGGCATTGGCGCAACAGGTCCCGATCGAAACCGCGGGACCGCAGGCTGCGGTTCCGCCCGTCATTGTGGAGCGACCCGCAAGCGGCACGATCAGGTCGCTGACGGTATCTGGAAACGAACGGCTGGAGCCGGACACCGTACGCTCCTACATTGATCTGAAACCGGGTGACAGCTACGACCGCGAGCGGCTGGATCGTGCGCTGAAGGCGCTGTTCGAGACGGATTTGTTCGCTGACGTGCAAATTCGCGACGACGGGCAGGGCAATATCACAATTGCCGTGCGGGAAAATCCTGTGATCAACCGTGTGCTGATCGAGGGAGCGAAGCGGGTCAAGGAAGACAAGATCCGCGAGGAAATTCGCATTGCTCCCCGCCAGATCTTTACCCGCGCCCGCATCGGCGCGGATGTGGATCGCATCCTGGAATTGTATCGTCGCTCAGGCCGTTTCGCTGCTCGCGTTGAACCGAAAATTGTCCAGCTCGAACAAAACCGGGTCGATCTGGTGTTCGAGATTTCCGAGGGGCCGAAGTCCAAAATCCGCCAGATCAATATTCTGGGCAATCGTGAATTTTCCGATGGCGATTTGCGCGACGAAATGGCCAGCCGGCAATCGCGCTGGTATCGGCTGTTCACTTCCTCCGACACTTACGATCCGGATCGTCTGGCCTATGACCAGCAAAAACTGCGACAATTTTACCTGACAGAAGGCTATGCCGATTTCCGGGTAGCATCGTCTGTTGCGGAACTGACGCCCGACCGGCGCGACTTCATCGTCACCTATGTGGTGGAAGAAGGCGACCGCTATAAATTCGGCGAAGTCGATCTGACGAGCCAGTTGCGCGACGTCAATGAAGCGGAATTCAGCAAATATGTGACCATCCAGCCGGGCGACTGGTATAACGCCAAGCGGGTGGAAGACACGATCGACGGCCTGACCGAAACGCTCGGGCTTTTGGGTTACGCGTTTGCCGATGTTCGTCCGAATTTCGACCGCGACAAGGACGCGCGGTTGATGAACGTGACCTTCGCGATCCTTGAAGCTCCACGCGTTTACGTGGAAAGCGTAACGATCAACGGCAATACCCGTACACGCGACAATGTTATTCGTCGCGAATTCAGGCTTGCCGAAGGCGACGCCTTCAACTCGGTGAAGGTGAAACGCTCGCGGGACCGCATCCAGTCCCTCGGCTTTTTCCAGGACAAGCTGGAAGTGCAGCAGCGCCCGGGCAGCGCGCCGGACAAGGTGGCGCTGCAAGTGGATGTTGAGGAACGACCGACGGGCTCGCTGCAATTATCGGCTGGTTATTCGTCGCTCGAGCGCTTTATTCTCTCCTTCTCCATCGAAGAGCGCAACTTCCGGGGTCGGGCGCAGAATTTGCGACTGTCGGCCAGCCTGAGTTCCTACTCCAAATCTGTTGAGGTCGGCTTTACCGAGCCATATGTGTTTGACCGCAATCTGGCGCTGGGCTTCGACATTTTCCGGCGGGATTATAATAGCTGGCGCTGGGGCGTCGATAATAGCCGTGAGACGACTTACGAACAATTATCGACCGGTTTCCAGGTTCGTGTTGGTACGCCGATCACTGAATATTGGAGCGCGGTTCTGCGCTATGGGTTGACCGTGGATGACGTGTCTCTGGATGACATTTATTTCACGAACGGCGTTTGCGATCCGCTCTATGCCGGTCGCTTCCTGTGCGACGCCATCGGCAAATATACGACTTCGGCGCTAGGCTACACCATCGCCTACGATACGCGGGATAACCGCATGCGGCCGACGCGTGGCCAGAATTTCACGATCAACCAGGATATTGCCGGCCTTGGTGGATCGGTGAAATATTTGCGTAGCGTGGCGCGTTATGATGTCTGGTTCCCGCTGCCAGCCGGATTTATCCTGAACGTAGGTGGTGAGGCCGGTAACATTTTTGGCCTAGGCAACGACGATGTCCGCCTGACCGACCGCTTTTTCCTCGGTGAGCCCAGGATGCGCGGCTTTGCCATTCGCGGCGCGGGTCCACGGGTGATCCGTAAATATTTCAATGGTCCGGATGGTGGCGAAAATCCCGACCGCGACCAGTGGCTGGATGACTCCATCGGCGGTAAGAATTACTACCTCGGGCGTGCGGAGATCGAGATTCCACTGGGTTCGGGGGGGCGCGAACTGGGGCTGCGGCCATCGGTTTTCGTGGATGTAGGCGCCCTGTGGAGCGTCCGCCAACCGGAGTTGATCAACAGGCAGACGGAACAGGTTCCGGTTCTTGACGAGGCGGGCAAGCCGGTACTGGACGAGGACGGCAAACCGGTTACACGCACTGAAACCGGCTTCAAGGAATATTTTGTCGGCGACTCTTCCAGTCCGCGTGTGTCGGTTGGATTCGGTGTGTCGTGGAATTCTCCCTTTGGACCGTTCCGTTTCGATATTGCCAAAGCACTGCGAAAGGTCGAAGGCGACGACACAAAGGTTTTCCAGTTTAACGTAGGGACCCAATTCTGATGATGAAAATGACGAAGGTGGCTGCCGCCGCGTTGCTCCTCTCTGTTTCGGCTGCGCCGGTCATGGCGCAAAAATTGTCTCCGGCGGTTATCGCGATCGTCGATATGGACCGCATCGTGAATGAAAGCGCAGCCGGCAAGCAGGCAGGCACCGAACTGCAAACGAAAATCAGTGGCCTTCAAAGCCGCGCCAGCAACCTGCAAACGCAACTGAAAACAGACGCGGACGCAATTCAGCAGGGGCAGGCCAACAAAAGCCTGGCCGGTGCGCAACTCGAACAGCGCGCCCGCGCGTTTCAGGAAAAGCAGCAAGCTGCCCAGCAGGAACTTGGCCGGTTGGAAAACGATGTCCAGCGGAGCCGCCAATATGTGATCCAGCAGATTGATGCCGCAGCACAGCCGATCATTACCCAGGTGATGCGCGAGCGTGGCGCGTCCATCGTGCTGGCCGAAGGCGCAACCGTACAGCATAGCGCCTCGCTCGACATCACGACGGATGTTATCACCCGCCTGAACACCAGCCTGCCGCGCGTATCCACAACGCCGCCGGCTGCGCCCGCGCAACAACAGCAGCAGTAAACACCAGCAGACGGGGTGGGGAAAGTGACCGAAACCGGCGACGCAACTTCGCTTGATATTCGCGCGGTAATGGAATTATTGCCGCACCGCTATCCGATGCTGATGGTCGATCGCGTCGAACATCTTGAGAAGGATGTCTCGATCCGCGCCATCAAGGCGGTATCGATGAACGAGCCGTATTTTCAAGGTCATTTTCCCGGTCGTCCGATCATGCCTGGCGTGCTGATTATTGAAGCACTGGCCCAGGCCGCCGGGGTCCTGGCGATTGAATCGCTTGGGCTGCGCGGCTCCGGCAAGCTGGTCTATTTCATGGGCATCGAAAATTCGAAATTCCGCCGTCCGGTGGAACCGGGCTGTCTGATGGTGCTCGATACGCAATTTGTGCATCGCCGCGCCACCATCTGTAAATTTTCAGGCACGGCATCGGTCAATGGCGTCACCATGGCCGAAGCCCAGTTTACCGCGATGGTCGCTGACCCGCCGGCCTGAGCCGTTATTTCGATTCGATAAAAAGGCCGGGATCACTCCCGGCCTTTTTTGTATCTTCAGGCCGCAATATCCGATGCCGCGAGTGCAGCCAGCGTCATGATATCGCTGGCACCCGATGTCATCGACGTAATCTGAACACTGCGCGACATATTCATCAGCAATGGACCGGTAATCCGGCCACCGCCCATTTCCTTCAGCAATTTTGCAGAAATGTTGGCGGATTGCAGGCCTGGCATGATCAACACATTGGCGGGGCCGGTCAGGCGGTTGAACGGATAGACTTTTGACATCTCGCGATTGAGCGCCACGTCCACCGATACTTCACCTTCATACTCGAAATCCTGCGGACCGGCCTCATCGAGTATCCGCACGGCGTCGCGCAGACCTGTGACAAAGCTTCCTGGCGGATTTCCAAAGTTGGAGAAGGACAGGAATGCGACCCGTGGTTCCATCCCGAGACGCCGCGCAGCGTCGGCGGATTTGGTGGCAATGCTGGCGAGGATCTCGCCGTCAGGCCGTTCGTTTACCGTGGTGTCGGCAATCAGGATTACGCCCGAGCGGCCCGAATAAATATGCAGCCCAAATGGAGTCAGATTCTCTTTCGGGTCTACCACCAGCCGGATCTGCGCCATGACTTGATGGAAATGCCGGGTCGCACCGGAAACAAAGGCATCGGCCACGCCCATTTCGACCAGCAACGGTCCGAACACATTGCGTTCATTGTTCACCATACGCTGCACATCGCGCCGCAAATAGCCCTTCCGTTGCAGGCGGGCATACAGCCACTCCACCATGTCGGGCACCAGCGGACTGTTGGAGCTGTTGTGGATGGGATAGGTTTCCGGATCCGTCACGCCGATATTGCGGAAACCCGCCAGAATCGGCTCCTCGCGGCCGACGAGGATCGGCTCGCCATAGCCGGACTGGCGGAAGGCAACCGCGGCACGCAGCACAACTTCCTGCTCGCCCTCGGCGAAGACCACGCGGCGCGGATTGGCACGCACGGAATCGAGGATGGTGGCAAGCGCCGACGCCGCCGGATTGAGGCGGGCGCGCAGTTGACGGGTGTAGACTTCAAAATCCTCGATCGGCTTTTGCGCAACACCCGTTTCCCCGGCGGCACGCGCCACCGCTACCGGCACCCATTCGATCAACCGCGGATCGAAGGGCGCGGGGATGATATATTCCGGCCCGAAAGTCTCGTTATGGCCATAGGCGATAGCCACTTCATCAGGTACGGATTCACGGGCAAGTTCCGCAAGCGCATGCGCTGCGGCAATTTTCATTTCCTCGTTGATGGTGGTGGCGCGGCAATCGAGCGCGCCCCGGAAAATATAGGGGAAACCCAGAACATTATTGACCTGGTTCGGATAATCCGAGCGACCGGTGGCGACAATCGCATCAGCCCGCACTTCCTTCACCTCTTCGGGGGTGATCTCCGGATCCGGATTTGCCATGGCGAAAATGATCGGTTGCGGCGCCATCGACGCCACCATTTCCCGCGTGACCGCGCCTTTTACGGACAGCCCCAGGAAAACATCCGCACCATCCAGCGCTTCCGCCAGGGTCCGGGTATCCGTTTTCACGGCATGCGCGGATTTCCACTGGTTCATCCCTTCGGTGCGCCCCTGCCAGATCACGCCCTTGCTATCGCACATGATGACCTGTTCGGATGGAACGCCCATCGCTTTCACCAGTTCGGTGCAGGCTATGGCGGCGGCGCCCGCGCCGTTCACCACGACGCGCACATCCTCCATCTTGCGGCCTGTCAGATGCAGCGCATTGATAACTCCGGCGGCGGTAATGATTGCAGTGCCATGCTGATCGTCGTGAAAGACCGGGATATTCATGCGCTTGCGCAATTCATCCTCGATCATGAAACATTCGGGGGCCTTGATATCTTCCAGATTAATACCGCCGAAACTTGGCTCCATCAGCTCGATGGCGTCGATCAGGCGCGTGGCATCGTGGGAATTCAGTTCGAGGTCGATGGAATCGATGTCGGCGAAACGCTTGAACAAAACGGCCTTGCCTTCCATCACCGGTTTCGCGGCGAGCGGCCCGAGATCGCCCAGTCCGAGGATGGCGGTGCCATTCGTGATAACGGCGACGAGATTGCCCCTGGCCGTATAATCATAGGCAAGCGCAGGATTTTCGGCGATAGCCCGTACGGGCACCGCAACACCGGGCGAATAGGCGAGGCTGAGGTCGCGCTGGCTTTCCATTGGCTTTGATGCGATGATTTCAATCTTGCCGGGCCGCTGCCCGGCGTGGAACAGCAATGCCTCGCGGTCGGAGAATACTGGCCGCGTATCTTTTTTCTTCGTCACGTTCCTGCCTCTTTCATCGCATGTGCTGCAAGCTGTAGGGCGATAGAATGAACTCCGCAACTTTGCAGACAACCCCGATGATGGCGCAATATCTGGTGCTCAAGGCGGAAGCCGGTGAGGCGCTTTTGCTGTTCCGTATGGGTGATTTTTACGAAATGTTTCTGGAAGACGCTGTTGTTGCAGCGGAAATTCTGGAAATTGCCCTTACCAGGCGCGGTATGCACCGGGGCGAACCGGTTCCGATGTGCGGCGTGCCCGTTCACGCGCATGAGAGCTATGTCGCGAAACTGGTGAAAGCGGGAAAAGCCGTGGCGCTGGCGGAGCAGATGGAAGACCCTGCGGCGGCAAAAAAGCGCGGCGGCAAGGCTCTGGTAGAACGCGCCATTGTGCGAATACTGACGCCTGGAACGCTTGTTGAAGAACGATTGCTGGACGGTGCGCGGGCGCGGCATTTGCTGGCGGTTTTCCCGTACGGGAGTGAGGCGGGGCTGGCCTGGGCGGACGTATCCACAGGTGAATTCTGGTTGGCCGCGATGTCTGAAGCTCAGGTCGCGGATGAACTGGCACGCATTGCGCCGGCAGAGATCCTGTGGCCCGACGACCATGTGCCACCATCCGGGTTGCCGGCTCCCCTGACACCAATGGCGCGCACGCGTTTTGACAGTCGCCGCGCCACGCGCGAATTGCTGGGCCGTTATCAGGTCGCCAGTCTTGATGGCTTTGGCCAATTCGGGTGGGCCGAACTGGCGGCGGCGGCGGCGGTTCTGGCCCATATCGACGATACGCGCCGTGGCGCGCCCGTGCGGCTCGATCCGCCGCGGGCCTGGCTTGCCGGATCGGCCATGTCTATCGACCAGGCCACCCGCAGGTCGCTGGAATTGACCGAGGCCGCCAGCGGCGGTCGGGCGGGCAGTTTGCTGGCCAACATCGACCGCACGGTGACGGCGGGCGGCGCAAGACTGCTGGCAGCCGAGATCGCAGCGCCACTGCAACAGATCGAGGCAATTCATGCGCGTCTGGATCTGGTGCAATGGCTGCTGGAGCCGGGCGTGCGCGTACCGCTGCGGGAAGCGCTGCGCGCTGTCCCGGATCTGGCGCGGCTGAATGGTCGCATTGCGGCGGGCAGGGGGCAGCCGCGTGACCTCGGTCTGTTACGGGATGGGCTGGCGACTGCGGGTAGTATCGTTTCGCTATTGAATGACGCGGCGACCGCCGGCGCGCCAGCGGCGCTGATGCCGATCGTTGCCGATCTTGCGCCGCCGCCGCAATTACTTGCGGCCTTGCGTGCAACCCTTGCGGAAAATCTGCCGCTGGTGGCGGGTGATGGCGGCACGATAGCCGGGGGGTTCGATCCCAAACTCGACGAGCTTCGGCGGCTGACACGCGACAGCCGCACAGCGATCCTGGAACTGGAGGCAAAACTCCGCAACAAAACTGGCGTCAACAGTCTGAAGATACGCCATAATAATATTCTCGGCTATCATGTGGAGGTGCCAGGCCACAATGCGGATCCCCTGATGGCGAACCCGCGTTTTTATCATCGGCAGACCATGGCCGCCACGATGCGCTTTGACACGGAGGAATTGCGCGCGCTGGCGGCGCGTATCGCTGAAGCCCAATCACATGCGCTGGTGGTCGAGGCCGCGCATCTGGAGGAATTGCATGTGCAAATCATTGCCGAGGGAGACGCTATCGGCAAGGTGGCACACGCGGTCGCGCGGCTGGATCGTTCGGCGGCATTGGCGGACCTGGCCGGGCAGGGCGGCTGGGTACGCCCTGACGTGACACCGGGCCTGGATTTTCACATCGTTGCTGGCCGGCATCCGGTGGTGGAGGCAGCGCGCAGGGGGGCGGGCGAACCATTTGTTCCCAATGACTGCCGGCTGGAGGCAGATGGCCGGCTATGGTTGGTAAGCGGCCCGAATATGGGTGGAAAATCCACCTTTCTGCGGCAGAACGCGCTGATCGCCGTGCTGGCGCAGGCTGGCAGTTTTGTGCCCGCCCTGGCGGCGCGCATCGGCATCGTCGATCGCCTCTATAGCCGCGTCGGCGCGTCGGACAGCCTGGCGGAGGGGCGTTCGACCTTCATGGTCGAGATGGTCGAAACAGCGGCGATCCTGAACGGCGCAACCCACCGCTCATTGTTGTTGCTGGATGAAGTGGGGCGCGGCACCGCCACATGGGACGGGCTGGCGCTGGCCTGGGCGATCGTGGAAGCCATCCACGACCGCATCGGCGCACGGGCGCTGTTCGCTACCCATTATCACGAACTGACCGGGCTGAAGGGGCGGCTGAACGGGTTGGCGCTGGCTACGATGAAGGTGCGCGAATGGCGCGGCCAATTGATCTTGCTGCACGAAGTGACAGAGGGTGCGGCGCCGGGAAGTTTCGGACTGGAAGTGGCGCGGTTGGCGGGCGTACCGGCGGATGTGCTTGCCCGTGCCCGCGAGATATTGCAGCGGCTGGAAGCGGGCGACGCTGGCCGGGGGGCGCGCGACGCACTGGCCGATTTACCGCTGTTTGGCGCAGTGGCGTCGGAGCCTGAAAGCGCCCAGCCCGACCCGTTGCGCGCGCGGCTTGCTGAAGTCCATGCGGACAGTCTCAGTCCGCGCGCGGCGCTGGATCTCGTGTATGAATTGCTGGAACTGGCGCGGAAAGACATGGAGGAAGGCGCAAAATGATCCGTATATTGGCGGCAATTTCCGGCCTGCTGGGCGTCGGCATCGGGGCGTTCGGCGCACATGGCGTCAGCGACCCGCAGGCGCGTGCCTGGATCGCGACCGGTGCTGTCTATGGCCTCGTTCATGCCGTGTCGGCACTATGGGCAAGCGAGCGCGAACCATGGGTTGCACGCCTGTGGATCATCGGCGCGCTGCTGTTTTCAGGGAGCCTCTATGCCATCGCATCAGGTCTGCCGCGCTCGGTAGCGATGGTCGCGCCGGTCGGCGGGACATTGATGCTGGCAGGCTGGGCGTGGTTTCTGGTGACGGCGGTGCGGCGAAAATAATCATCGCATCGTCATCAACAGACTTTCAGCTTTCCACCGAATTGTCACAGAGCTGCTCCTTCGCGCCAGGTCCGCGGATAATTCGCATAGCCGATGACGTCGCGAAAGAAGCCGAACTATAAGCTTTCGTCTTCGTCCGGCTCGGGGCCGGGCGCGATATCGCGCGCCACTTGCGGATTTCGCATCAAGGCATCGATCCGCGCGGCTTCCGCAAAGCTTTCATCGATACGGAAGTGCAGCTCGGCGGCATATTTGGTGTTCACCCGCCGCGCGACTTCATGGCGGAACTGTCGCGCATGCGCGTTGAGCGCCTGCAGCACTGCCTTTTCATCTTCGGCGGTGCCGCCAACGGGCATGATGAACACCGTTGCGTGACGCAGATCGGGCGACACCCGCACTTCCGAAACGGAAACGATGCGGCTGTTGAGGGTGTCGTCCTGGATGTCGCCACGTGCCAGCAAGTCTGCCAGCACATGGCGCATCGATTCACCGACGCGCAGGGTGCGTACCGACGGTGCCCGCGATTCCGGTTTCTTGCGCATTACAGGGTACGCAGCTTTTCCTCGACCTCGAAGGTTTCGATTACATCACCCTTCTGGATGTCCTGGAAGTTTTCGAGGCCGATGCCGCATTCATAACCTTGACGGACTTCGTTCACATCATCCTTGAAGCGGCGCAGCGACGCAATCGAGCCATTGTAAACGATGACATCGTCACGCAGCACGCGCGCCTTGAGGTTGCGGCGGATAATGCCTTCGGTGACCAGAACACCGGCGGCCTTGCCGAACTTGCCCGCCTGGAACACTTCGCGGACATCGGCACGACCGACGACATTCTCGAAATATTCCGGCCCCAGCGCGCCGGACATACCAGCCTTCACTTCATCGATCAGGTCATAGATGATGTCATAATATTTCAGCGGGACGCCGGCCTGATTGGCGGCTTCGCGCGCCTTGGCATTTGCGCGCACATTGAAACCGATGATCACGGCACCCGAGGCGCGCGCCAGCGTAACATCGGATTCGGTGATCGCACCGACGCCCGAATGCAGGATGCGTAACCGGATTTCATCTGTCGACAACTTGTTGAGCGCGACGACAATCGCTTCCATCGAGCCATGCACATCGGCCTTGATGACAACCGGGAACTCGATAGCCCTGTTCTCCTTCATTGCAGAGAACATGGTTTCAAGGCTGGCTGGCGCTGAAGTCGTGCGCTTGGTGAGCGCGACTTGCTGGCGATAATCGGCGATTTCGCGCGCCCGGGCTTCATTTTCCACCACTGACAGCATATCGCCCGCCATGGGGGCGCCTGAAAGCCCAAGCACTTCCACCGGAACTGACGGACCAGCGGTTTTCACCGTCTGGCCGCGATCGTTGACCAGTGCGCGAACCTTGCCCCATTCTGTGCCGACGACGAAAATATCGCCCTGGTTCAGCGTGCCACGCCGCACCAGTACTGTCGCGACCGGACCACGGCCCTTGTCGAGCCGGGCTTCAATCACCGTTGCTTCGGCGGCGCGATCCGGATTGGCCCGCAGTTCAAGCAATTCGGCCTGCAACAGGATTTTCTCGGTCAGTTCGTCGAGGCCCGTTTTCTTCAGGGCCGAAACCTCGACATCCTGCACATCGCCGCCCATTTCTTCCACCTGCACGTCATGCTGGAGCAAGGCGGTACGGATACGATTGGCGTCGGATGCCGGTTTGTCCATCTTGTTGATGGCAACGATCATCGGCACACCCGCGGCCTTGACGTGCGCGATTGCTTCGATGGTTTGCGGCATCAGGCCGTCATCGCCGGCCACAACCAGCACGACAATATCGGTCACGGTCGCGCCACGGGCGCGCATTTCGGTAAAGGCTTCGTGGCCTGGCGTATCCAGAAAAGTGATTTTTTCCCCGGATTTCAGCTTCACCTGATAGGCGCCGATATGCTGGGTGATGCCGCCGGCCTCCCCCGCGGCCACACCCGTTCCACGCAGCGCGTCGAGCAGACTGGTTTTGCCATGATCGACATGGCCCATGATGGTGACAATGGGCGCACGCGGTTGCAGATATTCCTCACGGTCGGCCACGCCTTCGAGGCCGATTTCGACATCGGCGTCCGACACGCGGCGGATGTTATGGCCGAATTCGGTGACGAGCAATTCCGCCGTGTCCTGGTCGATTGTGGCGTTGATCGTGGTGGGCATGCCCATTTTGAACAGCGCCTTCACCAGATCGGCGCCGCGCTCGGCCATACGGTTGGCCAGTTCCTGAACAGTAATGGCTTCGGGCACCTGCACGTCGCGCGGTGTCTTCGCGGTGGCTGCACCGCCGCCATGGTGGGCGCGCTTCTGCTTTTCGCTGGCGCGGCGCAGCGACGCCAGCGAACGGGTGCGTCCGCCTTCCTCACTGCCCAGCGCGCGATTGATGGTGAGCTTGCCATGCTGGCGGCGCTCGTCGGTGCGCGTCCGGCTCGGACGGGCCGGTTCCGGTGCGCGCGGGGCACGACCGGGGCCGGGGCCGCGCGGCGCATCGCTGCGCCCCCGGCCTTCCTCAGCAGCAGCCGGGGCTTCGGCGGCTTTCCGGGCTTCGGCGGCGGCTTTTTCTTCGGCACGTTTTTTGGCGGCGGCAGCTTCCGCTTCGGCTTCTGCCTCGGCGCGGGCTTTCTCCTCCAGCCGGAGTTTTTCGGCTTCGACGGCCTCGGCCTTCTCCCGCATTTCGCGGATACGGGCTTCCTCGGCGCGTTGCAGTCGCTCTTCTTCCGCGAGGCGCAATAGCAATTGCTGCTTTTCACGCGGCGATAATTTCGGGTTTTGCAGCGCGCGTGCAATCGGCGACAATTGCGGCTTTGGTTTCGGAGCAGGAGCGGGCTTCGGCGCGGGCGCCGCTTCCTCCTTCGCTTTCACTGCCGGTTTCGCCGGTGATTCCGGTTTCGGCGCAGGGGCCACAGGTTCGGCGGGTTTTTCTGCGACCATCGGCTCCGGGGCAGGCTTCACAACCGGCTCCGGCTCCGGCTTTGGTTGCGGTGCAGGCTCGGGCTCAGGTGCTGGCGCCGCTACAGGCTCAGGTTCCGGCGTTGGTGCGGCGACCGGTTCTTCAACTGGCAGCCCGGCAGTTGGCTTCGGCTGTTCACGCACAATTGGTACAACGGGTTCATCCGATGTCGTGCGGAAGGGCGGCGGCGGGGCCACCGGCATTTCAGCGCGCGGCGCGGCGGCGGCGGGGCGGGGCGCTTCCGGTTCGGCCACAGCAGTTGCGGCCTCCGGCGCGGCCTCTGCCGCCGGAGCTTCACCTGGCTTGCGGAAAGTCCGCGCCTTTCTGGTTTCGACCACGACCTTGTGGGTCCGGCCATGGCTGAAGCTCTGCTTGACCTGGCTCACCTCGGTCGTACGCTTTATTCCGAGTTGTGGTCTCAGGCCCAGCTTCGGCTTCTCGTCGTCGCTCATTCCCGTCCTTCTTCGTATGGGACGAAAGCTTGCGCTCCGTCGCCTTCAATCATCTTCGCGTCGTGCGTGTAAGCAGACCAGCGGGTCACATCCGTTGCGATCCGCGCTGCAGCCCTGCCATCCGTGACACCGGAATGCACCATATTGGCACGCCCCAGCGCTGCCGACAAGGACAGACGCCCCGCCGGTAATATCGCGACCGTCTGCATGGAGCCGCCACCCGACCGGTATGCCTGGTTCAGCTTCGCGACTCCATCGGGCGCCGCGTCACACGCGTGCAATAGCATAAACAACCGACCGGCGCGCGCCCAATCGGTAATTTTCTCTGCGCCAAATATAAGATGCCCGGCACGTAATTCCAGCCCCAGGCGATCCAGCGCCCGGCGCTGTAATCCGGCAGCGATCTTTTCTGGCAAATCTTCGGGTATTTGCGGTGGAGACGTGCGGAACGACCGCGCCAGCGGACCTTTCAGCTTTCCGCGCGCAATTGCATCGGTCAGCACGGCACGGTCAGCGGTAATCCATGCGCCACGACCAGGCAGGCGAGCCCCCAGATCTGGCCACAGCACATTATCCGGTCCGACAGCCAGCCGGATCAGTTCCGCGCGCGGACCATGCGCGCCCGTCAGGATGCACCGGCGTTCAGGAGCGGCTCCTGAAACCGGTTCATCCGTCGTCAGTCGACGACTGGGGTTCTCATCGGGGGGTGTGCGCATCAGCGCCTCCCCGGGTTTTGGGAAACAGCATGGCCATCAGGCGGCGTCCCCCGTATTTTCATCTTCGAACCAGTGCTGGCGTGCGGCCATGATGATGGCGTTGCCATCGGCTTCGGAAATGCCAAAACCGGCCAGCACGCCCGGCGCAATCTCCCGGCGCTTGTCACCCTTGCCGATCAATTCATCGGTGGACAGATCGGCGAGATCGTCCAGCGTCCGAATACCCTTCGATCCAAGGCGCACCAGCATCTGTTCATCGAGGCCCCGAATTTCCGCCAGCGCATCTTCGACGCCCAGCGCCCGGCGCTGCTCGCGATAGCCAGCCTCGCGACGTTCCAGCGCCTCTTCGGCACGGCGCTGCAGTTCGGCGGCGGTTTCCTCGTCCAGACCCTCGATGGAAGCGATTTCCTCCACCTCGACAAAGGCGACTTCTTCCAGGCTGGTAAAGCCTTCGGCCACGAGCAATTGTGCCAACGTTTCGTCCAGTTCCAGTTCGCGCTCGAACAGTTCCGAACGCTCGACAAATTCCTTCTGCCGCTTTTCGCTTTCGGCGGCTTCGGTCAGGATATCGATCTGGTGGCCAGTCAACTGGCCCGCCAGCCGGACATTCTGGCCGCGCCGGCCAATCGCCAGCGACAATTGATCGTCCGGCACGACCACTTCAATGCGATTGTCTTCCTCGTCGATAACCACCTTGGCAACTTGCGCCGGCTGCAACGCATTCACCACAAAGGTGGCCGTATCCGGCGACCAGGGGATGATGTCGATCTTTTCACCGGCCAGTTCCTGCACCACCGCCTGTACGCGGCTGCCGCGCATGCCGACGCATGCGCCGACCGGGTCAATGGAGCTGTCGTGCGACAATACGCCGATCTTGGCGCGGCTGCCCGGGTCGCGCGCGCAGGCCTTGATCTCGATAATGCCGTCGTAAATTTCCGGCACTTCCTGGGCGAACAGCTTCTTCATGAATTCGGGATGTGCCCGGCTCAGGAAGATTTGCGGCCCGCGATTTTCGCGGCGAACGAGCGTGATGATCGACCGTACGCGGTCGCCAACGCGCAATACTTCGCGCGGGATTTGCTGGTCGCGGCGGATGACACCTTCGGCACGGCCCAGATCGACGACGATATGGCCGAATTCCGCCCGTTTCACGACGCCGGTGATGATCTCGCCCTGGCGGTCCTTGTATTCTTCATATTGCCGGTCGCGCTCGGCATCGCGCACCTTGGTGACAATCACCTGCTTGGCGGCTTGCGCCGCGATACGGCCAAATTCGATGGGGGGCAGCGGATCGACGATAAAATCGCCTATTTTCGCCTCCGGATCCCGATCCTGTGCGTCAGTCAGGCTGATCGTTTTAAAATGATCTTCCGGCTCTTCCACAACTTCCAGAACCCGCCAAAGGCGCAAGTCGCCGCCGCGCGGGTCGATACGGGCGCGGATGTCATTTTCAGCGCCATAGCGGGCGCGGGCGGCGCGCTGGATCGCCTCTTCCATCGCCTCGATCACGATGGTGCGGTCGATCGACTTCTCCCGCGCCACGGCATCGGCGATGGCGATCAGTTCTGCCTTGTTGGCGGCAATCGGGTTCATGCGTTCGTCCTCACTGCACGGACGGCGAGCCGTCCGTCTCCTCGTCTGCGTCGGTTTCGTTGTCCGCATCCAGCGGCCGGGTCATGGCGATCAGCGCATCCGTCAGCAGCAACCTGGCCGTGCGGATATTCGCGAAGGGCAGGGCGATGGGGCCAACACCCTCGGCGTCCAGCCGGATATTCTCGCCGTCTGTACCAATCAGCGGCCCCTGAAAACGTTTGCGATCCGCTCCACTCATTACCAGCGGCTCGGCCAGTTCGACGCGGGCCAGATGCCCGGCCCAACGGTCGAAATCGGCAAGGCGCGTCAGCGGGCGATCAATGCCGGGAGACGAAACTTCCAGAGAATATTCCGCGTCGATCGGGTCCGCCTCGTCCAGCATGGCGGAGATACGCCGGGACAGGCGGGCGCATTGGTCGATGGTCATCTGGCCGGTTTCCGGGTCTTCGGCCATCACCTGCAATGTCATGTTGCGGCCACCGATGATCGCCACCCGCACGAGTGCGAAACCGGCGGATTCCACCACCGGTTCGATCAGTCGCTGCAAATGTGCCACATCGGACAGGGCCATCACTCCGTCATTTCACTCTGCTTCCCGGCGAATCGCCAATGCCGCGTGACCCCGCAACCAGTGGCCGCGGGCTTCGGGAAGGCTTGGCGTTCGGGAAGCACCCGTCATATATGCCAACTTCCCCGCCTTCGCAAGCGCTCACATGCACGCTCGCACCTCTTGCGAAAACCGGCGGGGATCGCCAATAGCACTATTTTGTACGCGAGAGCCTCAGCGGCTGTCGCGCCGGTGGTTATTGGCGCCGGATAACGGGAACCCCCTGGATGTTTGAACTGGGAAAACAATTCCGCTTCGATGCGGCGCACACATTGAACCGGGCGATCGATACGGCGTCAAGCCAGCGTATCCATGGCCATTCCTATCGTGCCGAAGTGGTCGTGCGCGGGGAGCCGGACCCGCGAAGCGGCATGGTCATGGATCTTGGCCTGCTGGAACGCGCGCTGGAGCAGACGCGCGCTGATCTCGACCACCATTTTCTCGATGAAGTAGAGGGCCTCGGCCCGGCAACCATGGAAAATCTCAGCCGCTGGATATGGAACCGGCTGTCGCCTGATATCCCCGGTCTTGCCCGTGTCAGCGTTTTTCGGGACAGCAGCGGCGACGCCTGCACTTATTATGGCGACAGCTAACCCTTGCGGTCGGCGTTCCCAGGCGGCAAAGGCTGTGCGATGACCGATCTCGTCTTTGCCCTGCCCAAGGGCCGCATTCTCGAAGAAGCGGTACCGCTTCTGGAACGTGTGGGTATCCATCCCGAAGCGGCGTTTTCCGATCCGGACAGCCGCGCGCTGCGGTTCGCCACCAACCGGCCCGATCTGTCGCTGATCCGCGTGCGCGCCTTTGACGCTGCCACATTCGTCGCCTTTGGCGCGGCGCATCTGGGCATTGTCGGTAATGATGTGATCGCAGAATTCGGTTATTCGGAACTATATGCTCCGGTCGATCTCGGCATCGGGCGTTGTCGCCTTTCCGTTGCGGAACCGGAAGATGCGCCCGCGATCGCTGGCGAATCGCATGTGCGCGTGGCGACCAAATATCCACACCTTACCCAGGCGCATTTCGCCCGCGCCGGGATTCAGGCCGAATGTGTGAAGCTGAACGGTGCGATGGAACTGGCGCCCTTGCTGGGGTTGACGCCGCGCATCGTCGATCTCGTGTCCACGGGCCGGACATTAAAGGAAAACCGCCTGATCGAGCGCGAGACGCTGCTGGAGGTCACTTCGCGTCTTGTCGTCAATCGCGCTGCATTCAAGCGGATACCGGCTATCGGGGAGTTGGTGGAGCGGTTCCGGGAACTGGTTGCCTGATGCAACGCCTGTCTTCCCGCGATCCCGGTTTTGCCGCCGCCTTTGCAGCGCTTGTCGCAGACACGCGCGAGCCGGGCGAGCGGGTTTCCGCCGATGTGGCAACCATTATCGCGCGGGTGAAACAGGAAGGTTTCGCCGCGGTCGCCGAATATACGGGCCGCTTCGAGCATCGTGAGGTTTCTGCTGAAACGGCCCTGATCACCGCAGATGAAATGCGCGCCGCAGCCGCCCTCGTGCCGGCAAAAACGCACACCGCGCTGAGACTGGCGGCGGAGCGTATCCGCGCGTTCCATGTTGCGCAAAAGCCCGCCGATGGGGCGCTGACGGATGCCACCGGCGCGCGGGCAGGCTGGCGCTGGACCCCGGTGCAACGCGCCGGCCTCTATGTGCCAGGCGGGCGGGCAGCTTATCCATCGTCCGTATTGATGAACGCCATTCCGGCGACGGTTGCCGGCGTCGATGAACTGGTGGTCTGTACGCCTACTCCGGGTGGAGAGCTCAATCCGCTGGTGATGCTGGCGCTGGAACTTGCAGGGGTGGGCCGGGCGTATCGTGTCGGCGGCGCGCAAGCTATTGCCGCCATGGCGCATGGTGCGGCGCCTGTTCCGGCATGCGATGTGATCGTCGGCCCCGGCAACGCCTGGGTGGCGGAGGCCAAACGGCAGCTATACGGCGTGGTCGGCATCGACATGGTGGCCGGCCCGTCGGAAATCCTGGTTATTGCCGACGCATCGGCGCGCCCTGACTGGATCGCCGCCGATCTGCTTTCGCAAGCCGAACATGATCCGGTGGCGCAATCCATCCTGATAACGGATAGCGCAACCCTTGCGGATGCAGTGACGGCTGCGGTTGAGCGGTTGTTGCCGACGCTTCCGACAGAGGCAACCGCGCGCGAAAGCTGGGATCGCTATGGTGCGATCATCACCGTAGACGATCTGACGGAGGCGGTTTCCCTGTCCGATGCGCTTGCGCCGGAACATCTGGAGTTGATGGTAGCAGACCCGCAGCCGCTGTTTGCTGCCATCCGTCATGCCGGTTCGATCTTTCTGGGCAGCTATACGCCTGAGGCCATTGGCGACTATATCGGCGGCCCTAACCATGTGTTGCCAACGGGTCGGCGGGCGCGTTTTTCCGGCGGACTTTCGGTGCATAATTTCATGAAACGCACCACCTGGCTGGAAGCTGGCGAGCAAGGTTTTGCGGCGCTGGCTGATGCGGCGGCGACGTTGGCGGATACGGAAGGACTGGCAGCCCATGCGCTTTCCATCCGTACTCGATATGGAAACGCGGATGCGCCGCAGGAGTAGCGGCGTTCTGCATCCGATTCGGATGCGGTTCCTTTAGCAAAAATCAGAAAATACGCTCCCCCTGATTTAAGAAAAAGATGTCCGCATGTGCGGACGCTATCATCCCCGATTGGGCGCAAAAACGTCAGAGTTTGGGGGGAGGCGGAGCCCGGCCTTTGGCGCACTCTGCTTTCTGCAAACTCAAGGAGAGGTTGCCCGTCCTGACTCGTCATCCGATGCCGGCAGGCCGGACTATAGTCCAGAATGACAGGGGATATTGTCATGAAATCTACACTCTTTGCGACCTGCTCGGCTATTGCGCTGGTCTTCGCTGTGCCGGCGATGGCTGAAGGAACCGACGTTCAGGCCAACGGCAACGCGCTGGCTGGCCAGACGGCGGCTGCCGGTGATGCGACCAACACCAACAAGTCGAACAACACAACGACGGTGACCAAAACCAACGACGTG